>JGI24890J29729_1000104_pt1 | contig 68830 bp, 103 predicted proteins | sample FreactcultureFD7_FD_29729 | JGI IMG/M metagenome (IMG submission 29729)
TTGGTGGCTGCTTTCCAGTGTTCACGCTAATGCTGGCATTGGAAACTCTCCAAATAACCAGTGCATTGTAGCACCAGGTAAAACTCTTATTTAAAATGAAATATGTCGTCTCCACCAGATCAGTCAACAACTATACTTGCGTTCGTGGGTCTGGTGTGTATATGCTGTTCTTCGTCNTNCTATATGGGGTCCAAGTCATCTAGAGTCTGATGCTGACGTGTTTCACATAGGAGCATNGTTTCAGATGGCTGGTCATCCTGAGTTTGTTTAAAGCTTAGAGCAGTTGAATACCTAATGGATGATCTTTGGAAAGTCCTCGCAGAGAATGGATACGCAAAACCCACTGCAACACTCGGTCACATCTGGGCAAACACGGCACAGGATGCTCAGTACTCTTCCGGAGCTCATGAGCACCTCAGGGTGCTCGACAAGTATCAGGAATATTTCAACCTTACAGTCGAGCAGATGAAGTTTAGATTTTTGATGAAGGATAGTTCAAATTAACTCCAGTTTAATAGTATATGACCAATACCAAGTGTTTCGCTGAGCCAATAAGCGTGAGCATCGCAGCAGGCTATCTCGTTCACGAAGCAGACAGGCGAAACAAAGAGGAATGGAATGATAAAGTAATTGCAAAGAGACGAAGAGAACTTGAGAATGTCCGCGAACAAATTCACACCCTCAGAAACATGCTTGAAGATAAAAAACTTAGTGCAAAATCAAAGATACATATCGCAGCAGATATAAGACTCCTCGAAGAAGAGGCGAACGATATCCATCAAGGTATGTATGAAAATATAGGTGAACCCCCTAACATCGTGCTCGTGTGGCTAAAAAATGCTTGGAACTTTTTGACTTGCAAGACACAAGAAAGTTTCTAGTGTAATTATAGATGAAGTGTTTTGGACCAGACGAAACACTCTATGTCATTTTACCTTATTTCAACTTTATAGGATTCAAGCAGCGCAGGAAACTCTTTATAGATTTTGTTCATAGCAATTCTAATCTAAAATTAGTTGTGGTAGAGGCGGTCGGTCCATCACCTCTCGGTCGACTCCCAGTTTTCAAGCACATAAAGATAAATACCGGGAGTCACCTTTGGCTCAAGGAGAATCTCATAAATGTGGGAGTTCAGTCACTCCCCGAAAACTGGAAGTACATGGCATGGATNGATGCTGATATTTTATTTTTAAACCAAAATTGGGTGGAGGAAACAAAGGCTGAGCTTCAGGATGCAGACGTGGTCCAGCTCTGGCAGTCAGCTATTAACCTTGGTCCAAAAGGGGAGACTCTCAAGGTGGACAAGGGCTTTGTGTACATGTTCCTTGATAGCGGGTCTAAGTGGTCTCCCACAGACAAGTATGGATTTTGGCACCCGGGATATGCTTGGGCGTGCACCAAGAAAGCCTTTGAGATTATGGGAGGTCTCATAGATTGGGCAATCTTGGGTTCGGGTGACAGACATATGGCAATGAGTTTTGCAGGTTTATCTCTTGAATCTGCCCCAGGAAACGTTCACGAAAATTACAAGATGCTCCTCAAAATGTATGAGGCTCACGTGAAGAATTTCAAGGTTTCCTATGTGAATGGGAGCATCATTCACTATTGGCACGGCTCATTCACAGACAGGCGCTACAAAGAGCGATGGAGCATTTTGACGAAGAATAACTTTGATCCACTTTCAGACATTGGATACACAGAGAAGGGTCTGGTTCAACTTTCTAAAAAGGGAAGGAGGCTTCAAAAGTACTTAGACGAGTACTTTGTAGGAAGAAGAGAAGATGGCACAAGTCTGGAATGACGATTTCTACCATATTGTTATGGTCCACAGTGGAAAATCTGTTGGCAGCGAATATTTTGTAAAAAATGATAGACACGAAAAGAGACGAAGGCTTAATCAGAATGGAGAAAATGTCTATCTGCTTCCAGATGGGTCTGTAAGAAGAGAGGAGGATGCAATCATCAATGCTCAAAGAATTTGGAAGGAGCGCGCGTATGCTCCAGTGACTGGGGTGATGTACAAGAAATGTCTTGAGAGTTTTACTTCTTTGGTGGGCTTGGAAGAAAGACAATAACTGGTCGAGATGCTTTCAGATGAGCAGCCGATTGACGCAGACGTGCTGCTGATGCGTTAAGATTTTTAGAAGTTATCCGTGGAATAGCAGGGATTACAGGTAGGCGAACAAACCCACGAGGAGGTGCAACAACCGGTTTCTTCTTCATCATCTTTTCGCGCATTTTCTGGATATTACTCTTCTTCTCTTTTTTGGATGAAACTGGTTTAGTGACTCGAAGAACTCCTCCTCTCGGACGGGGAGGGCTAGGACTGAATGCAGGTTTCCCTTGTTTGATGCGGTTTTCAATCACCTTTCTTGCCTTGTTAAGAGCCCGATTCCAACGTGCATTTAATAACTCCTGTTCTTTTGCTCTCCGTTCTAGAGCCGATATGTTTTTAAGATGAAGCTTGGACATATTGGGGACCGGGGACAAGAGAGTTGCGGCAAGTGTATGAAGTTTCTTCTTGTTCATTTTGAAATAGACTGAGATTATTTACGCAGGTCCTGGTCTGGATCAAACCTAGTAGCGTACCAAGCCTTTGGAGCCTTTTTCTTCGTGACCAAAACGTACTTGTAAACTCGAGCCACTGCCCACTGAGGTGCTGTGGCTCCAGGGCGGCTCCCTCCCGTCTTCCACGCCTTGAGTCCGCGGTTATAGACCGTATTGAGAGTCGAACGGCTAATCCCTGTTCGCCTAGCAATAGCATTCTTATTAAACTTGAGTTCGGGGTATGTCTTGTGAAATAACATGGTCCACTTGGACTTTTTGCGAGTTCCTCCTGCATTCGATTTTCCCAGAGAGAGTTTTGAGTAAGGGAGTTTTCTCCGCTTCAAAAGCTCCTTTTCGCGGGTGAGTTTGAGAGATCGAGACAGACCTGTAAAGTATCGCTCCGGCCAGCTGAGAGTCACCCGTGTGTGACGAGGGTGACGCGGAGGCATCTTATTTTACTCGTATATTAAATATGGACATTGAGTCTCAGGTACCAGATCGCAGGAACTCTCACAAGTGGGTTCCTGTCATCGGTTTATGTGTAAGCGTGTACAGTGCTATTTTTGCAACTGCTGTTCTTTATCCATGGCATATTGAACTCTCAAAAGAGTTTCAAACTCATTGCACCTCTAAGGTCTAGGTCCCAGTCCAATGGTTTCATTGGTTGGAACGCACCCGCTGCCTGTTGGCATGTAGCCTGGGGAGCACACAGCCACAAACTGGTCTCGGGGGTTCCCGCCTCCATAGACACCCATGGGGCGAGTCAGAAACCATAGAGCCAAGAGGACGAAAATCACTGCAATGATTACAGACGTGTTCATTTATATTCACAAACATTAATTATATGGAGCGCTCATGAGGTGGTCATAGAAGACGGCGTTCTCCTGCCACGCAGGTGACATCTTGGGCGAGTACATCTCTGGGATTTTTGAGTCGGTTGAGATGCCAGCCTCTGAGGAGGGCTCACCAATAGGCAGGCACTGGGTTCCTGAGGCTGCCCAAGGAGCGTAGTAGTATCCCTTGGGACACTTCGCCAGCAACTTGGCTGGGCGACGCAGGATAAGTGCCACGAGGATAGCCACGAGTAAAATGACGATAACCAGCTTCATCCTTAGTAGAAGAAAACAATTTTTTCACACTCAAAAAGAGCCTTGAGTTTTTTGATAAATTTTGAATAATCCTCCTCAAACTCACCTTCAGAGACTTCATGCTCAAATCTCTCAAGGTCTTCTGGGGTCAAGATGACAACCTGGTCACCACGGTTGAGGAGGGGGTCTCCCCTGTCATATGCCGCATTGAAGTCTGAAAACATCTTGTCCTGGTACAAATTGTTTGCCCAAGAGTCGAGTTCAGGAAAGTTCCCATAACATTTTTTGAATTTTGAATCAAAATTGTCTGCCCACCCAAGCTTCACCATTGAGTAACACAGGGTTCAGGTTCTTATATCGTGACAACATAGACTGTCTTGGGAATCACAAAGCCGTTGAATGCACTCGAGGCTGATGCTGCACTATATGCCCCCATGTTCTTACAGTACAGGCGCTCTCCTACTGCAAGATCAGGCAACATACACTCGTCGCTAATCAGGTCGATAGAGTCACAGGTTCGACCAAAGACTCGGCTTTTGAACAATGGTTCTTCACGCTCATTGAAGGGTTGAAGGTCGATTGTCTTGTAATCGAAAATTTTGTTGTTAAATAGTCCATAGACGGACTCGTTCACATAAAAGGTGAATGTCGTCTCCCCATCCTTTGTATGTTTCTTTTTTCCAATGACTGAAATCACGAGCGTCGCACAGTCATTCACGAAAAGTCGACCGGGCTCTGCAATATACGAAAACTCAGGTCGCTCAGTCACAAAAGACCGAATCACACTTGCAAATTTGTCAAAAGTTTCCGAGCTGAACCCTCCCCCGATATCGATAATCTCTGAACCTTGGCTCAACTCGGCACACTGATCCATCGCTTTCAGGAAGAGTTGAGGATCGCGCGCACCGCTCCCTACATGGAAACTAAATCCCGTGACATTCAGATGGAGTGTTTTTGCCAAGGTGAGCAAATCGGCGACATCCTCTTGGTCGACTCCAAACTTTGTACCGAAGCGACAAAGGCTCGAACTGTCATCAACCTTGAGACGAAGGAGTAAATTGGCATTTGGCGCGTACAGGGCAATCTTCAAAAGTTCGTTCGAACTATCGAAAACCATGAGATCGACATCAACCTCGCGAGCGTAACTCAAAGTCTTGCAGTCTTTGACTGGGTGCGCAAAGATAATTCGGTCTGGTGTGGCGTGTTCGAGAACCGATGAGATTTCGTTGTGGCTCGCGCAATCGAAATTACACCCGAGCGCCGCCAGAACCTGGATGATAAGTGGGTCCGAATTGCTTTTGACTGCAAAGTGTGGCTGTACATCAGGAAGCTCCTCCTTCCACTTTTCGAATGATCGCTTGACTGCACCAATGTCTATCACAAACACGGGCTCGTCGTCGATAATCCGATCTGCGATGAGTGCGCTAATAATGTCCTCCGTGGTTTCATTCTCACTAAAGACGCGGACATTGTGCTCTTGNACNAGNGCCGTGAGGTCCGTTGTGGTTTCCATTTTAGTATTTCAACTCGTATATTTTCTAAGTAAAAGTAATGACAACTCGCATAAACTTACTTTTAAAACAGGTGAATGCGAAACCTCCCACACGACGGAACGCTCTTCTGAAGGCTTCCAAGGGTCCTACACGGCGTGAGGCTCTCATGAAGCTCATCGGACCCATTCCTTGGTTAATAACCAAATACAAGAATACAAAGGGGCGTCCATTTTATGTAACTCTGAAGGGGACATATATCGTGCGGGTTGATGGAAAGTCCCTGTACGGGCGCAAGTCAATTTCGTGTCATGTCCCCACTAAGATTCGAGCGCGCAAGTGTAGGTAAATGGCAACTCGTTCACTCATCTTCCTGCTTGACCGCTCGGGCTCGATGGAGTCTTGCCGCGATGACACAATTGGAGGCTTCAACGCCTTTGTCAAGGATCAGGCTGCTCTTGGAGGAAAGCTCAGCTTGATTCAATTTGATCATGAAATTGAGAAGTCATTCACTGACCTGGAGCTGAAGGAGGTGAAGCCTCTGACCACTGAGACGTTCAAGCCTCGCGGGTCAACTGCGCTCCTGGATGCAATTGGCGCAACCATCAAGGAGAGTTCAGGAACTCCTCTCGTCATTATCCTTACTGACGGCTACGAGAATGCGAGCACCAAGTTTACCAAGGCGCACATCAAGGACCTCATCGAGCAGAAGATCAAGGAGGGCTGGACCTTCATGTACCTAGGGGCGAATCAGGACGCGTTTGCAGAGGCGGGTTCTATTGGGATCGCCGCGGGTTGCACGATGAACTACGACGCGCGCAAGACACCCGAGCTTTTCCATACTCTTAGTCAGGCTCTGAGCAGCTCTCAAGCGAGCTCCTCAATTTAATGTAGTGTAATTATAAATGTTTGGTCAGAAGAAACCTGGTCTCGCTGCAACGCTCGGTTCCTTTGGAATAACCCCCAAGTCTTTACATAACGCTGCTGCAAGTTTTGGGATTACCCCTAATTATTTAAAAAAGACCGCCTCTGGCTATGGTCAACAACTCGCGACTTCAGCAAAAGCTGGGCTGAACGCGCGGGTCGCAAAAACTGCTACTGGTCTTCAGACCAAGATTGTCGGTGCACCCCCTACCCCTACCCCTGTTCCTGTTCAAATTCCTATTCCAATGAAACCTGCTGGTTCTTTTTAACCAGCTGCTGTGGATGCAGCAGCCATAGCCTGAGCTGCTGCAATCAGACCCTGGAGACGCGCCTGGAGCTGAGAATTCTTCATCTGCTTGGTCTCACCCAGTGCTGAGATGAGCTTGTCAAGTTCGGAATCCATAGCGCTCTGTGCCGCCCGAACATTATCGGGTGTCATGAGCGTCTGGACCTGTTCGGTCGTTGGGACAGCCGCCTCTGCTGCATTGAAGTTTGGAAGACTCTTTGCTATTGCTACGGCTGCCTCAACTTCCTCTGGTGCTGGAGCCTTGAATGACTGGAAGGTGAAGTAGCCTGCAACACCCAAGCCAATAATAGAAAAGGCGAGAATTATACAAGAAAAATTAAAGTTTGAATCCTTTGGCTTATTGGTGCTCAAATATGTCTGAATATTGATAGAGGTTAATGCTATGGCACAAATTGCCACCACTATAAAAGTTGCTGGTATCATAGTCTCGTGGAGACCCATTATTAGTATATCTCGAGATATATTTTTAGACTATACCACCAATCTTGAAGTCTGCTCCTTTTTTAAGAGTGAAAAATATACCAAAACAGCAGACAAATAGTACCAAGAATGCAATCCAAGAATTAAAGAGGTTCTGCTTCTTGGTCTGATCCGCCTTATCTCCAAGACTGTTCTGCTGGATCCAGCCAGCGAGTGTGCCTATGAAAATGGCAAACATACTAAAGGCGCAGGCAGCAAAACCAAAAGATGCAAGTCGAGCTGTCCCCTGAGCTGTATTCTTTGCCATGAGTACCTCTCCTGCACCTGGGACTGCGTATTCTGCCGCCTTGATAGCCGCCTTCTTTGCCAATCCTGCAGCTAAGTTTTCGGCTCCCATTCTACTATTTTGCAAAGACTATTTTTTCACCCAGTACACTTTGGGTCTGGCGCAGTGCAGCCTGGAAGGAGGGCTTGGACCACAACAGCCACCTGGACCAAAAGCCTGCTGTATATTTTCCATTCTTTCCCCAAGATTCCCTCTTCTTGTGTCGAACCAAGTACCGCTCCATACGCTCCTTATTCTTGTGGATCGTATAGTCCGAGTACCCCTTGCGCCCGAATCGAACCGTCTTTCCGTTCGAAAAAACAGCCATGAATTTATGAACTCCATTACGCGACTTGAAAACCTTTACAGTCATCGAATGCTAATTCTTATAGAGATATAAATCAAAAGAAAGAGAATAATGACATTAAAAACAATGTACCCAGTTATATAAGGGAATACCGCCCCCTGAATCGCGTTATTTTCTAAAATCATATTTAGAACCTGACGTGTAAGGGACTCATCCTCACCATCTTCACTCGCAGCCATGGATAGATACCTTCCTAGATATAAACAAAAAAGTGAACACGAATTTACGAGACTTGGACCCATCGTGTGTATTGTTGGAAAGACGGGTATCGGGAAAACCTGGCTAGTTCAAAACACATTCGAGCGCTACATTGAACTCACCTCTGATATCCTGAAGAGCAAGAATGAGACTATTGAATTTTTAACTAAAATTAAAAGTTCAGACCTGCCTGTGATTATTGATGAGTATGAGTGTGTGTCAGACCTCATAGGTCTCCGGGAGATTAAGGAGCCTCCGACAACTGGTCTCTTTGTCATCATCTCCCAAGTACCTGTAAAATTTGATTTCGACTTTCAGGTGTATGAGATGCCGATCAGAACCATAGAAGAGATGAAACAGCTTTTTCCAAAAGCTGATCCCAGTGTCATCAAGACGTGTGGGGGAGACCTTCGGGTGGTTTCTCAAAGTCTCGAGTTTAAATCTGATTTGCGAGATGACTTCCAGGGACCGAGAGACTTTATAGTCTCCTTGGTCTCTCAAGATTCACATGTAAACCCAGTGAACTACATTGGGTATCCTGTACAGGAGCCTGGGAACATAGCTTCAATTTTACATGAAAATTACCCTGATAGCAAGGGGGACCACGCAGATATAATAGAATTGCTGAGTGTTGCGGATGTCATAGAGTCTAGGGTATACTCTGGAGAATGGGAACTTTTACAGTACTTTAATTTGTGGGGGTGCATCCTCCCATCTATAGAAATTGGACACTCACTCAAGTCAAAGCTTCGACCTGGGTCAACGTGGACTAAATACCAAAATATGTGTATGCGTGCAAAAAGAATTGATGCAATGGCAAATAGAAAACCAGGAAAGAGACTTTGTCTGGATGAGCTGATTATTCTTAGAGATTTTGCAGAATCTGAAAATGTTGAAATTTTGAAAGAGTACGGACTCCAACCTCAAGACATTGACGTTTTGAACCATCTTAGCCCACTTCGCAAGATAAAAGCAAAGACTGTAAGTTCACTAAAGAAATGTCTGTAGCCGAGTGCGAGCGTCCCCACGAGGAGGAGTATGTCCAAGTCCGCGGGTCGGATGTCTATTTCTACTGTGAGGTGTGCGAGACGACCGTTCTCGAGCTCATCATGAAGCTCCGTAAGCTCGAGAAGGAGCTCCTTCACAAGTATCTGGATCTAGATCTGCATATGCGCCCAGAGATTCGCATCTGGATCCGAAGCGACGGAGGTGACATTCACTCGGGTCTGAGTGCGATGGATGCCATCGCTTCTATGAAGCGGGTCAAGGTTCGAACCATTGCGGATGGGATGTGTGCGAGTGCAGCCACCTTCATCCTCTTGGGGGGGCGAACCAGGCACATGACCGAGAATTCGTACATATTGATTCATCAACTGAATATGGACGGATCCTGGGGAAAGTTTCAGGACTACAAGGACCAAATGGAGAATTTGGAGCAATTTATGAGGCGATTTCGCGAAATTTATGTTCAGGAGACGAAGATTCCTGATGATAAGCTCAAAAAGATTCTGCGGCGCGACGTGTGCATGAATTCAGACAAGTGTATCGACTATGGGATTGTTGACTCGGTTTGGATTTAGGCAGCAACAACATCATCAGCTGGAGGGGGCACCTCTGCAGCCTGAGCCACGAGATTGACCACCTCCTTTGCCTTCTTGAGAGGGGAGTTCACCTGAGGAACCTGGATGGCACCCTTCTGGAACTTCTCATTAAACTTCTTATACAGAAAATAACCAATTACCAAAATAGCAATAAGTGCGACAATGTTGATAATGTTAAAGGGGTTGTTTGACTTGATCTCACCGAGAGCTGCACGCTTCACGTGATCGACAACTGGAACTGCGGACTGCATTACTATGATTACGTGTTTTTTATGGAGCATAGTAGCGCACTAAACTTTCGTGTCCTGTCAACGTTAGGGTTTTGCACACCTTCTCAACCAAAATGGAGGTTGAACGTGCCTGGGCTGATTTGGAGTATTTGCGGTGCTCCAGTGAAGAGGTTTCAACCTCGAATGTCGAGCATTACCTGTGTCGCTTCTGTGGTCATCCAAAAACTTTCGACGGTGTCGAGATGGACTTGCCTACATGCACAGAGTGTGGGGTTCAGGATGACGCCTTTGTTTCTGATGAGCCCGAGTGGAGGTCGGGAGCAAATATGGATGAGTGCAAGGGTGATCCTTCACGCGTGGGAGCTCCTGTGAACACAGATCTCTTTTCTGCCGCTTGGGGAATGAATATGATGATTTCTGGAAAATCAAAGATGGCTCGAATCAATATGCACTCTTCGATGAATCACAGAGATCGCGCGCTTTTTCATGCCTATGCTGAGATGGACCGGATAGGCAAGGAAATTCTGGGACTGCAAGAGAATGTGATGTATTCCGCAAAGATGAAGTACAGAGCATTTAATGAGGTGGTGCTGACCAGGGGAGCTGTGCGCAACGGCATCAAGGCGAACTGCATCTTTCAATCGTGCCGCGAGTTTGGAGTGACTCGAACGACCAAGGAGATTGCAGATGCATTTAATATTCCTTCGAGAGACATAGCAAGGACCTTTGATATGTATCAGGAGCAGAACCCAGAGACGTCGGTTCATGTGACGCAGCCAGCCGACCTGATACCTCGGTTTATGAACAGCGTGACAGGTATTCAAGAATCAGAACGGGGAAGAGTCAAGTGCAAGATTGTCAAGGTGTGCAAGTCGCTGGAGGAGTGCGTGGATCTTATGGGGAGGACACCAAAGGCAATCGCGTGTGCAGTCATCTACATCGTGCTCTCAGAACTGAAACTCAATCCAAACAAGAAGGAGATTTGCAGAATTTGTGAAGTTTCAGAACCAACTTTAGGTAAGATTGAGGTTATAATTAAAAGGGAACTTGCTTAAAATAGAAATGTCTGGAATTATATTGTTTGTAAGTACACCTTGTTACGGCGGTGTTTGTCTCCAGGCGTATGCAGAGTCTATGCTCCGGCTCCAGCGCACATGTGCTGCGAACGGAATTCAGATGATGCTTGATACGACCGAAAATGAGTCCCTCGTCCATCGCGCGCGTAACCTAGCTGTCGCGCGTTTCTACCAAAAGACTCCTGCGACTCACTTTCTCTTTATCGACGCAGATGTACATTTTGACCCCGAGTCTGTGATTCGCCTCATTCGCTCTGGGCACGATGTATCTTGTGCCGCGTACCCCAAGAAGACTATTATGTGGGATCAGGCTGAGAATTACGTCAAGTCTGGGGAGACTGGTCGGGACCTGGGGCGTGTCGCCTCCTCCCTCGTGCTCAACTTTAGGTACCAGCAGACCCAGATTAAGGATGGGTTTGCGGAGGTGCTTGATGGTCCCACCGGCTTTCTTCTGATTAAGCGCGATGTCTTCACCAGGATGTTTGCCAGGTACCCCGAGCTCAATTGTGTGAATGACCACCAGAATAAGGATCTGGATGAGTACGTGGCAGTTTTCGACTGTATGATTGACCCTCAGACTCGCAGGTATCTTTCGGAGGATTACGCCTTTTGCCGGCGTTGGCAGCAGATGGATGGGAAGATTTTCGCCGATTGCATGACTGTCTTGGGGCACGTGGGAAACATTCGATTCATTGGAAAGCTCGAGGACCGTCTTAAGGCGACGGTGAGTGTTTAGAATAGTATGGCGAACACACTCATCTTCGACACTGAGACTACTGGTCTCCCCAACAACGGAAAGCGCATCGGTGGTTTCAATGGAGTCTGGCCTAATCCTTCAAGCTTCAAGCTCTATGACAGCTCGCGCCTTGTTCAGATTGCTTGGAGTGTTCACACCTCTAGTGGAGAGCTCGTAAGCAAGGAGTGCCATATTGTTAAGCCGGATGGCTTCACAATTGGAAACTCTCAGTTTCATGGTATTACCACTGAGAAGGCGTTGGATGATGGTATCAGCTTCTCTGAAGTTTATGAGAAACTGAAGAATGCTCTGACAACTGTCGACACCATTGTGGCTCACAATTCTGATTTTGATACCAAAATTGTTCAGGCAGAGATGTACCGTTATAAGCTCACAGATCTTCTTGATTCTAAGAAGACAATGTGTACTATGAACATGGGAAAGAGGAAGTTTAATCTTTCTAAGCAGCCTAAGTTGAGCGAGCTCTACCACGAGTGTTTTGGAAGGGAGCCGGTGACTCAACTTCATCGTTCTGATAATGATACTGAGATTTGCGCTCAAATTTACTTCAACATTGTGGCTTAAAACTAAAAACCTTAAAAATTTAAATGACCGTTCTTCATATTTGTGCAGTGACTCGCAATAAATCCATCAGTGCGACGACCCTCCACACCATGATGAACCTGCACATGCTGTGCATGCAGAAAGGACAACATCTCGAAGTTCACTTTGTCGAGGATCGGTCGACCCTCCCCAAGCTAATAAAGACTGGCGAGCGCATTTTCTGGATGGACTATGGGACCAATCTGAACAATGAGATTCTCACAAAGGTTGTTGATCCATTCGAGAAGGATATTAAAGTTCTGGTCTTCCCATCCGTCAAGGAGGGGATTAACTGGGACACCTTTACCAATAAAACCAAGGAGGGTTCTACAGAGCCTGCAGGTCAGCGAGGTCTCACCTTTGATACAGAGGTGGGCAAGAAGCTCGGAGATTGCCTCTACGAGTGCAACAAGACGAATGCGCGCGTGTGGGCTATGGATACCAAGCCGGTCGACAAGAAGCTCCGGGGCGGCAAGGAGGTTATCAAGCTCCCACTCGAGGGACCACTCGAGAATATGTTTGGAACACTTCAGCGAATTGGAGTCAAGATTGGGGTAGCTTCAGATGCAATTGTCGTGTGCCATTTTGTCCACGAGTGTTTTGGAAATATTTTGGAAGCTTCTGGAGTTCGATTGGAGCCCTAGAAAGTTTCGTGTCATGTCAACACCTTAAACAAGAACCTCTTCTGAAAATCATAAACGCATATGGCAGGAGATGCTGCCCGTTTTATTCAGGAGTGCTGGGAGTCAGATGGTACTCGATTCCCAGGACCCCAACCAGTCTCCATCGAAAGGAGGCACTTCCCCCTCCTCAAGCGCCAGCCGTATTTTGTATGCGAAAAGACAGACGGTGTTCGGCACCTTCTCGCCTCCACTGAGGAGGGCACCTTCCTGGTCAATCGAGCTTTTAAAGTCGAAGCTGTCAAAATCAGGGTTCCTAAAGAAACCCTCCTCGACGGGGAGCTCGTGAGAACCAAGGCTGGCAAGGTGCTCTTTGTGGTCCACGATGCTGTGCGAGTCAAGGGGGTTGATCTCAAAAAGCTCCCTCTCAATGTTCGACTCGAGACTGCGCGAAAAGCAATCAAGGCAATCATCAAGACGGCGCAAGCTCCCTTTGAGATTCGAGTCAAGGATATGCGCCTCTTGGGCTCTGAGAAACTTCAGCCGCTCGACTCGTTCGAATACGAGACGGATGGTCTTGTGCTCACTCCGATCAACGAGCCGATCCGGATGGGAACTCACGAGACAATGTTCAAGTGGAAGCCCCACTCAAGAATAACTATCGACTTTGAGCTGCGGAAGGGGTGTGAGTTGTGGGTGCAAGACAGGGGGGTGCCCTACAAGGAGGCTGAGCTGCACATTCACAACAGGCGACCGGATTTGCCGGATGGCGCTATTGTGGAGTGTGGGTACGGGGAGTGTGGTTTTTTTGTGGAAAAGGTGAGGACCGACAAGACGCACGCGAATAACCGCCGCACCTACTTCCGGACCATGATCAACTTGCGCGAGAACATTCAAGAAGGGGAACTAATTTTGGTACAAAATTAGGTCAAGCTTTTCTTAGGTCGATACCATACTTGATAGAATTCACCCCTCATCTCTGAAATATCAGGAAATTCATTCACATTTTCGTCGTCTTTTAGATACCATTTGTCATAGCGTCTCACGAGTAAAGCATAGTGTCCCCCTTGACTGTGTCCCCTGTGAAGGATACATGCATAGAGCATGCGTCCCTCAAACTCAAAAGGAATTTCGATGGGGAATTTGTATTCATACATTGAGAATGAAAAGTTGGTAAACTTTGGCCACCGAACCACCTGACTGGTCACTTGAGCCTTCTCATGATCACCCCCTTCTTGATCCTTGTAATTTTGGATCAAAATTGATTTTTGTCTGTCCTCAAGTAAATCCTGGAGACGACAGGGTTCAGTGACATCCAAAATAAGTGTCGTGAATGGGTTAGACATTTTGGACTTTCCCCCGTCCCACTCAGTCTCTTGAACCTCTTCACCATTAAATAGGTCTGTGATAAACTCCTTTCCAAGAGACTCCTCAAATAAATCTATGAGAACCAGCACCACCTCCTGGGCATCATGTTGCTGATTTGCACTGAAGCGAGGAAATCGTGCCCTGAAAGCTCCAAGGAGATCACTTGGGCTCACAGGCTTCGTCTCACCCCTGATAAAAAGTTGCTTCACCACCTTTTGATACTCCCGCGTAATATCACACGATCCCAAGTATTCTTGGGTGAAAAAATAATTTGTGAGTGGTGGGACATGTGCCAAACACTGAATGGCTGTGTTAAAATAACAGGTATTTCCTAAATTCCAAAGACCTCTCATTTTAACTTAGATTGTATACGATTTTCCTCTCTAAGGAGATTTCGTGTCTTGTCCGAGTTTAGAGAGAAGGCTCGTTGGTATTTCAGAATGGACCCAATGGCTCACATGCTTTTCGACAAGTGGGAGAGCATCATCACTTCGCACAAGGACAAGGAGAATATTGAGATTGAATTTAGATTTGGACGAAAGGCGTCCAAGGGATTCGATACCAATGTTGGACAAGAGACGTTCAAGAAGTTTTTGATTGCTCTGGAGGCGTACAAAGGGTGGGAGTCATCCAATCACACGAGTGCGACTGTCTATTACTTTTCTGGAAACAAGAGAGTCACAGTGGATGAGGAGTCTGATGAGCAGATGGGACAAATTAAGACAAGAGTCAAGGTGGATGACTTTTCTCTGGAGGGTCACCCTCTCGATATTCGACTCGGGATCTCAAAAGAGGTTCCATTCGAGTATGATGGGGATGAGACGAGTACTAAGCAAAAGACCAAGGAGCGTTGGTCTTTTGTCCGTAAGAACCTCTCGATCGACTTGACCATCATCAAGGGGGACCCAGATGACAAGGACTGCGACGAAGATACAAGCTATCAGGTAGAGATGGAGATTATTGAACCAGGAAAGATTCAAACAAAGGATGAGTTGTTCAAGATTCTCTACAAGGTGTTTGATTTGCTGAAGTGTGTGTGAGACCGAGAAGTCTTTCAGACCACATTCACCCACTCTTCATTAGGACTTGCCTGGCGTGCAGCAGGCTTCTTATTGTGCTTGTTTAATAAATCAAGTAAATTCTTCTTACTCGTCTTGTTTGTCGCTCCAGTTATCTTTAGTTTGCGAGCGATTGCGAGGAGCTCAGCCTCCTTGAAACGTTTCGCTTGCTTTCCGTTAATTTTGAGTTCTCCGTTCGATCGCGTAAGCACGTGTGTCTTGTTTCCAGCCGTTACGACATTTGCAGGGATACCAAACAGGTTTCGAACAGATTTAGGTATATTTATTCCCGCCTCTTTGTACTTTTTGATCACCGTGTTCTTTGCCTTCCCTATAACTTTGGGAATTGCTTTAAATACAGGTTGCTTTCCAGGTCCTGGGAGCACATAGTGACCTTGCTTCACTGCATTCCAGGATGCACGGCGGTTCGAAATGTTCTTCTTGACGTAAACCTTCTTGTTAGGTGCCGGAGCGTTCAGAGGGTGACCTGCCCGACGAAACGCATTGAGTGTAACACGGGGAATAGGCTTTCCAGCGTTGTTAAACGCCTTACGCACCTTTGGAGCGACCGCTCTCAGGTTCATAACTTTATTCATAGCTCCACCTTCCAAAAACTTGACATATGGGTAAAGGCGTGGCTTCCCATTCGCTCCTGGGCGAATGTAGTACCCTTCTGGAACCCGCACGCTATTCACCCTGGACCAGTTTCCACCCGCCATGAGCCTATATCTCTCTGCAAGTCGTTCAGAATTCGTCTTGCCCTTTTTAGAAACATAGTTTCCAAAAATGGTATTTGCACTCCCAACAACTGCAAAGAACTTCTTGAATATTTCCTTGGGAAGCTCAAGATTATCAACCTTGAGACCTGCGAAATTCACTGTACCATTCTCAAAGACGATAAAGGTGAATTTTGGCTCCTTCATGGTGAAGACGAGAGACTTGAACGTCTTCACCTCTCGTGCCTTTCTTGGTTTCCTCTTCTGCTCAACAAGCTTCCCCTTGTTTCTGTACTCGCTCAAATTTACGGTAACATGAAAATTTCCATTGTTTTTTGGGGAAGGGGCAGGTTTTGGCGGGGAAGCGTATCCTCGCCCTTTTGCCTCATTACTCTTTGCCTTCCTACGAAGCTTCTGGCGCAGATTCCAATTTGAGGAGCCGTGATTCATCTCCTCTCCTTCATAATTGTATCCTGGTTCGAAATTGTATCCCTGATTCAACCCTTCTTCATTTGGAGATGTCCTTCTCGAGTTATTCGCATGCATCATTCTATACATCTCATTAAGCATATGTTCCATATTTTGAGAGTTTGCAGAGGAGGAGCTTGGACTGCTTGAAGAAGCCGCCTTGGGTACTCGAATTACTTGTTTCCCTCCCGAACGAAATGATGGCTTCCCTTCAATGAGTGGTGAAGAATAAAGAAACCTGTTGAGATTATCAAGATTCAACTTCTTGTTCATCTTGAATGTTCCATTGAGGTACTTGAATACTACAGGTGTGTTTGCCTCTTTGAGCCATCCATTCATAATGCATCTCTGAACAATCAGCTTTATCCTGGTCTTATCATTTCCGTAAACTATGATTCCCTCTCGCGACAAACGTAGGGTAACACTCGCTCGTTTGGCAAAAATGTACTTGATACCTGCAGTTTTACCGTGCCACTCTCCTTGAAGGTATTGCACTTGTGGTTTTCCAGCAAGGTGAGTGTACCCTGTAATTTGCTGAAATCCTGGAGCTGCTTTTGAAAGCACCCCGGGAATATCAATAGCTCTATCAATTGAAGCCATGAAGGAGACAATTTTTGTCTTTGAAAAGCGGATACCAGCGCTCTTCACAGTAGAGCGAGCGATGCCTTCAGATGCCATGACTTCTCTGATATTTGCGTTGGTTGGTGATCCAGATGGTAACCAGAATGTTCGACCTGCATTATAGTTTTCCTGTTCCTTCACCGCTTGATTCGTAAGTCTCTTTTTAATTCTTTCATATTCTTTACTTACGTTCACAGACCCCTTGGTCATAATTCCCGAGTTATTTATAAAAACGCGCTTCCGCCGAAAAGCTGCTTGAATCTTTCGGGCGGCGGCTGATTTTGAGATGGTCATCTCTGTCTTCTATTTTTAGATATTTTAATTTTCGGTTGGTATCAGATCCACTCCGAAGATGAACGGCTGTGTCGCATACGTCGTTCCGTTGTAAATCTTCGAGTCGGTCCTGACCTCGATTTCGCGAGAGCTGAAAGGACCCGCGTAACTGTCCTGGTTGAACTTGGGCTTCTCTCCGAGACCATTCTGGCTGGTGTGCTGGTAGTAGTGCGCGATGAACACCTTCTGCGGGATGAAGAAGTTGGGACCGAACCGCACCTTCTCTGACGACAGGAAGTGCTGGAGCGGGTTGGTCACCGTCGCCACCTGACTCTGGATCGTCTTGAAGTACTTGGGGAGAACGTTCCAGATGTCCTTTTCGCTGTACTTGTTCGCGTAATCCAGATAGGCACGCAGACACTTGCAGAGAATTACAGGAATCTCTGCATCGAGCTTCTTCTCCAGAAGCGGGTCAGCCTCATTGTCTGCAATCTGTCTCCCAAAGTTGATGGTGATCAAACGACGCAAGATGGATCCCGAATTATCCTTCCAGTTTGGAACCTCATTGCCTCCCAAGATCCCTGGAGTTTTCCACTGCAGAGTCAGAGCCGTGTCAAACTTGCGCGCAATCGAAACATCCTCACCAGACACCATAGACTGGAACTCTGCTTGCTCAAGCTGGAGATCCCCCTTGACCTCTGGACTAATGAACATGAACCCATTCACGATGCTCGAAAGTCCAAACTTCTTCTCAATATTGTTCGAAAGAACAGCAACATCCTCCGTCTCGTAAAACTTGCGACACACCTTGGTGATGAGAGTCGACTTGCCAGAGCGTGCAATCCCCTTGAGAAAGGGAATCACCTGCCAGCTGTCAATCTCATTCACATCAAAACACAGACGACCCATGAAGACATAGACCCACTTGGCAACATCCTCATCGAGCTTCTGGTATTCGAGAACCTTTTGGATATTAGGAGTTGGAATGTTCCACCAATCTTGGACATCATCATACGGGTTAAACGGCAGGTCAAAATACTTGCAAGCGACGATGGTTGGGTCGAGCTCGCGAAACTCTTGAGACTTGTAATCGTAAAACTTAATATTGTACTTTTCTCCGTCCCAGTCCTTGCCAATGAGCAACCCATTCTGGAAGGACCACACGTGACGATCCTTCTTAATCTCCGGAAACTGAAAATCCTTGCAATTCGTCAAGTGCTTCACAACATCAGAGACCAGGTTTCCTCGGCTCGTCAAGTTCTTCCACATGACTGGCTCATCCTCCTTCTGAGTCACATCGTAGACAAAGTCCTTGATCTCCTTGACGATTCTCCACGCCCGAGTGTTTCGAATCTGAATGCAGCACTGCCCCTTGTAGCGGCGGTACCCCTCATCGTACGCCTTGGTCAAAAGGTACAAAAGAACCTTTTGGTAGGCGCTCATATCCTCGTCATCCTTCAGGCTCGTGTCCGTGTTATCGATTGCGAGAGTCGGGTTATTGATTCTATTGTGCCGGCGTTCCCAGATGCGATATTGTTCGAACATCTCCTTGCGGTCCACAAGAAGTCTGCGGACTCGAAACTCGAGAGTAAATTCGTCTCCATTAATGTCCTTACTTGGTGTCTTGTTTGCATCAAGAGACTCTATGCGAGTCAAAAGAGTCCTGCAACTGTTAATAAATCGATCCTTCCGAATCTTGATAGACTCGTGCTCATAATTAATAGGATAGTTGTCAGTGTCTCTTTCCTGATTCTCTGGAAAAAGAACAAATGCCCACATCTTTTCAGAGGCGAGTGTGTTTGAACGAATATCAAAACCAGCATCTTTCTCAGCTTTTGAGATGGCTGTCTCAAGGTCCTGAATTGTCCATGAACTTACCTCATTTGTCTGATTTGCAATTCGAATCTCTTCTTCGTGTTCCGGTGTTACATCTTTTTGAATTGTATGAACCTTGCGAGTTGCCATTAATATTCTAACGCGAGAGTTTTTTAAGGCTCATTCGTCTCTGGGACAGCTGGAGCCGAAATCTTCGAGGATTTCATTTCGGTCAGAATCTTGACAAGAATTTTGTTCTGCATCTCGAGTTGAAGGGCAATCTTCTCTGTTGCATCCTTTGTGCCAGACAGGAGAGTTGCGATGGTCTCACCATCCTCTGTAGCGAGCAGGCTCGCGAGTGCCTCAAGCATATCTGGACCATCCTCGAAGTCCTCTTCATCGAAATCTTCCTCATCCTCCTCGGGTGGTGGGGGTGCTGGGGTCCTTGGGGGCAGTGAACGACGCTGAGACATTGTACTAATGATGTAGAAAATAGGTCTCAAATAAAATCGCAAGTAATACTAAAATGCCTGGAGGAGCTCTGCTTCAACTCGTTGCGTATGGTGCCCAGGATGTGTACCTGACTGGCAAGCCAACTGTCACATTTTTCCAGTCCGTCTACAAGCGTCATACCAATTTCGCCATTGAGGCAATTCCCCAGACTTTGTCTGGAATTCCCAACCCCGGTGGTCTGGTGTCAGTCACACTAGCTCGCACTGGTGACCTGATTGGTGACATGTGGGTTGTCCTCCAGCCTACAACCGCCTCAGCAGGACAGCTCACCTCGAACAATGTGGTGGCAGATATGAACTGGGTCGCTGAGCGTGCTTTTAGCTCTGTTGAAGTATTCATCGGTGGTCAGTCGATTGATAAGCACTATCAGCTTTGGTTCCGTCTGTATGCAGAGGTTTTCCTGAACGAGACCAAGAAATATAATTACGGAAAGCTCACCTCTCTCACGACTCCAAACAATGTGAATCAGACCTCAACTGGGTACGTCTATCTCCCACTGATCTTCTGGTTCAATCGTAACCCAGGTCTCTACCTGCCACTGATTGCTCTCCAGTACCACGAGGTGCGTATCGATTTCACTATCAGTTCTTATTATGGCAATTACTTTGGTACAAACGTTCCAGCTGTCTGGGCAAACTATATGTACCTGGAGAAGGAGGAGCGTGACAAGTTCGCTACCAAGAATCAGGAGTATCTGATTGAGCAGGTGCAGTACGTGAATGGCGACCCAGTCGGTACCTCGACTGAGAATAGCCCAAGCATCATTCGATTGCAGTACAATCATCCAGTCAAGGAGCTCATCTGGGTCTACCAGAACTCTGCACCAAACTCAAATCCAAATGCCATGTGGAATTTCTCTTCAAATGTGGCAAATGTCAACATAACTGTTGATAATAACAAGCTGTGTCAGTCTGGTTCTCTTTCTCAGCCACACAACACCGGATCGCCAATACTGTTTGTCCCATCAGTTCTTTCTGGTCCACTTTTTTCGACAGCAGCTGGTTCAGTCAATCAGAATGGTCAAATTTTTGCTCAGTCCAACGTGCTCACAGGGAACGTTCTCTGGGTCGAGTCAGGTCTGCCTCAGTACGGAACCGCCAATGTCACCTATGGGCAGGAGGTGGGTCCTCTTCACAAGCTCAAGTTTATTCTGAACGGCACAGACCGTGCCTATGAGCAGTACGGAAAGTGGTACAATCAGTATCAGCCTTACCAGTACCACACAGGTCACCCATACCCAGGAATCTATCTTTACTCATTTGCCATCAAGCCCGAGGAGCTCCAGCCGAGCGGTGCTTGTAACTTTAGTCGCATTGATATGGCACAGGTGGCTGTCAGTCTCAAGACTGGAATGCCATCTGGTCTAGTACAGCAAATGTTCGCAGTAAATTACAACATTTTGCGGATTGCATCTGGAATGGGAGGACTCGCATTTGCCAACTAAAATTTTTTTCTTGGGATATAGTACAAAATGGCCGGTGGACTTATGCAGCTCGTTGCTTATGGCGCTCAGGATGTGTATCTGACTGGGCAGCCCAAGGTTACCTTCTTCCAGGCAGTGTACAAGCGTCACACCAACTTTGCTATGGAGAACATCCAGCAGACGGTGAACGGTACTCCCTCCAACTCTGGACGTGTGTCCGTGACCATTGCCCGCAACGGCGATCTGGTCGGCAACATGTACGTTCGCCTGCAGCCCACTCAGCTGAACAGCTCGAACCTGACGTCGACCAATTCCAACATCGATATGAGCTGGGTGGCTGAGCGTGCCATTGCCGCCGTTGAGCTTACCATCGGTGGTCAGCGCATTGACAAGCACTACCAGACCTGGTTCCGTCTGTATGCCGAGTGCTTCCTGGGCGAGTCGGACAAGATCAACTACGGCAAGCTGACATCCAGCGTCAGCCCAGTGGCTGATAACACCAACGTGAACAGCGTGTACCTGCCCCTGCTGTTCTTCTTCAACCGCAACCCCGGTCTTTACCTGCCCCTGATTGCCCTGCAGTACCACGAGGTTCGCCTGGATTTCGACCTGACTGCCTATTTCACCAACTACTTCGGCTCCTCCGCCCAGGTGTTCGAGGTGTGGGCTAACTATGTGTACCTCGACACTGAGGAGCGCCGCCGCTTCGCCCAGAAGGGTCACGAGTATCTGATCGAGCAGATCCAGCACACCGGTGGTGACTCCATCACCGCTTCCGGCAACCCCGGTTCCCAGACCATCCGTCTGTCCTTCAACCACCCAGTGAAGGAGCTGATCTGGTGCTACACCAACACCACAGCCACTGCCTACAACAGCATGTGGAACTTCTCAACCTCTTGCGCCAACGTGAACGTTACGTGCGCCGCAAGCCCCCTGTACACCCCAGGCGTGCTGCCCCACGCCGCAGGTGCTCCCCGCCTGTTCTCCAACATTATGGTGAACGGCACCACCGCTCTGACTGCCGCCCAGTACACCTCTAACCTGTACTGGATTGAGGAGGGCACCGCCAACAACTACGTTGTTTCCACCCAGGCTGCCGGTACCATTGCCGGCGGTATTCCCATGGTGGAGGTGGGTCCCCTGTACAACTTCAAGCTCGTGCTCAACGGACAGGACCGCTTCAAGGAGCAGACTGGCAAGTACTTCAACCAGTACCAGCCATTCGTGTACCACACCGGCACCCCCTACCCCGGCATCTACGTCTACTCCTTCGCCCTGCAGCCAGAGGAGCACCAGCCCACCGGCACCTGCAACTTCTCTCGCATTGATAACGCCCAGGTGGCTATCAACATGAAGAGCGGCTACACCACGCCCCTGCAGAAGATGTTCGCAGTGAACTACAATATCCTGCGCATCCAGTCTGGCATGGGTGGTCTTGCCTTCTCCAACTAGAGTAACAACTCGTTGTTACTCCCGCACTCGAAATTTTATATTAAAATTAAAAATAGCCCGTCAGGGCGGACTTCGGTCCCAAGAACGCCGCTCGCGTCCCTGAGACTGAAATTTAAAGAATAAAAAAAGAAGATGGTGACTATAGTCACAAGCCACTGGAAGGAGGATTTGACATGGCTCAAGAAATCAGAGTTTCCAGTGGTTCTCATAGATAAGGAGGGTGCAGACCCAACGTGCTTTGAACCATCATACGTCATCCCGAATAAAGGTCTCGAGGCTTCAGTATATCTTAAATTCATTATAGAGAGATACAACGATTTGCCAGACCATGTAGCCTTTATTCACGGTCATGAAACAGCTCACCATCAAAAGCACTCCCGTCCCCTTTTAGAACTCATTCGAAATGCAAACACAAAAAAATATGATTTCATATCTTTGAACCATTGGTACAGAGACTATGTGTTTCTAGATGAACCGTTATATAATGTGTATTTCACACAGTGGTGGGACGTATATACAATCCCGTGCAAAAAGCCGCCGGTACCAGGGATGTGTTGTTTCATGTTCTCAAATATACCCGTTGGAGCTCAATTCGTAGTTTCCAAGGAGAGAATACTCGCCAATCCACTTGAATTATACCAAAAATGGTACAACCTCCTTATGTCTCGGGATAATCCAAAGGAAGCTGTATTTCTCGAGCACATGTGGTATCTTATTTTTGCTCAGTGTATTTATTACCAAGTACCAGACGATTTGTTTTTATTACCCACGGAGCCATATGTTCACTGGTCGAGTACAAATTAAGTATGTACACTTAATAAGGAATGGCTGGCGGTTTCTTCCCCGGACGCCCTTTCCATTTTAATATTAAGTGCATCATATTTACCGCAGTTCTTGCGTCAGGATATTGGTACCTACCTCACAAAAACTTTTGGGTTCTCGCTTTTTTGCTATGGTTTCCATATATAGCACTCGCGTGGTATGACTGGACCTATGATTGCAAGGATAAACTGCAGCCAACTATAATTCCTTTCGGACGGTACATTTGGCTGCCATTCAAACCCCCTGGTTACAAGGAAGCTTTTAACGAGCTCCCACCTGATAAAATTGAAGCAATGAATAAGCTCGATCACATTGTGGGATGGACGCTGCTCGCGGGCGGTCTCATCACCTGGAAACTAACCAGATAGGCTTGACCATCCAGAAAATATGAGGAAGATGAATGCAATGAGATAAATTAAACCAAAGTAATTTTGGTACTGAGTTTTGTCATTCGATTGATTCTGAATAAAGTTGGTGATTGATAGTGCACCAAAAAGAATAACAAACAATATTAAAAAAGCTGTGTCAGATGCTGGCATTTATAATGTACAAATATAAAAATGGACGCTCTTGTTTCGAATGTTGCCGTAACAGGTCCTGAGCTTGTCAAGGCTGTTTCTGCCCTGATGCCAGGCTCAAATGTTTCTGCAGTTCTCGACTCAACAAGTAACATCATTGTTCAACGTATTGTGAATTGTCTCAAGTCTCAGCAATTCACAACCGTTTTTCACCTTGTCCAGGCGATCATTTCTTATGAGCAGTCTGAAGAAAATTCAACAAAAGCTATGCTTATGTTTTCAAATGATCCGAACGTCTCTCAAGAGCTCAAGTTTGAGATTGAAAAGTTCCTGGACTCTGGTCTTATCAATTCTGTTTCAAAATTCATGGAAAAGCCTGTAAAGAAGAAGTGGCGGTGTTTCTAAGGAACGATGCTGTTCCAGTACATGATCAGGAAGACGCCCATAACAACCATTGTGGTTGAGTTGAGAACCTTGACGGAGTTGGTCCTGTTTGCATCCTCAAGCATAGGCTGGATACCCATGACAATCAACATAAGTGCAATTAGAATAAGGATCGAGTCTCCCAGCATTTATTAATTAAGGATATTTTATTTAAAACAGATATGGCAGCTTTCGCATATCTTGATCCTACTCAGGCTTTTCTAGAACTGACAATGGGAAGCTTGATTAACCAGGAACGTGTGAATGTTGAAACAATCCCCTGTGAACTCGATGAGTCCTGGAAGAATTTTGAGAAAGATCTTGGTAAATTTAAGAGAGAATTTGCCAAGGTCAAGAGGGACCTGGGGATCAAGACGAATGAAGTTGATAAAATACATCAAAGTACTGAAATGGCAAAGATGTTGGCAGATCGTATCCATTCAGATGACTTAAAGGCGAAGATTCTATCTATCATAGACAGTTACGAGTCCGAAGAGGGAGTCCATGCCCTGACTCAACAATGTGGGAAACTCAAAGGGCAATATGAAGAGATGGAGAAGGTGTTGCAGAACACGGATGCTGAAAGGTACGCGAAATTTATTTGTTTTGTATGCATGGATCGAGGTATTGACTTATTTTTTGATCCATGTGGTCACGTGATCTGCGAGTCGTGTTGGGCGAGTACAAGGGATAAGCGCGCCTGCCCTGGGTGTCGCACTGTATTGTTGGGGGCGAAGAAGATTTACACAATCTGACTTTGGCGCAGTGGTAGCGCATCGGACTGTAGTTCCGCTGGTCGTGTGTTCGAATCACACAAGTCAGATGGGGGAGGGGGCGCCACCTCGTTAAAAACGGCAGAAAGGGGGCTGCAAATATGACAGGCATCATATGCGCATCCCAAAAGGCTAGCCACCTTACTTTCACTTCTGCTCCTGTGGCCTAAATGGTTAAGGCGTCAGACACCGCTATGTCGGCTGATATGTTAATCTGTAGATTGTGAGTTCGAGTCTCACCGGGAGCGTTAGAGAAATAACCACTCTCTATTACATGACCACTAAAATATGTCGATCATGTAATATTGAGAAATTGGTCTCTTTGGGCGACTGATAATATCAGAAAAGGAGACAAATGGGATGGAAAGACTTAAAAACACTCTAATTATAAAAAAATAGATGAAGGCGCAAATACCTCGCGCGCTTCGGGAGCAAGTATGGCTCCTCTGGTGCGGCGACAAGTACTTTAAGCACAAGTGCCTCGTGACATGGTGCGAGAACCAGATGACCCCTTTCAGTTTTGAGGTGGGTCACAATATTCCTGAAAGTAAAGGAGGTACCCTGAATATTGACAACTTACGCCCAATTTGCGCAAAATGTAACAGGTCCATGTCAGATGACTATACGATTGAAGAGTTTTCGAGGTTGAGTAAGCGTGCGAGCAAGTTGTGGGAGTGTTTTAGGTTTGAAACTTCGTCGGAATCACACTCTGGCTTGAAATCAGGTACCTCATTTTATCCTGGGTACGCTGCTGGAAAAACATAAAGATGAAGACGATGAGAGGGAGGGAACGGAGCTCACCCAGTTGCGAGTGAATGTATCCACCTGCACCTTCCAGAGGGAAGGGAATCTGCTTGATGAGCCCCCGGGACAGGTAGATGAGTGCACCAATGAGTGCAAACTGAAAGGCAACCTCTATGAAGGTTTTCCATTTAGGTTTCGATTTATCAAGTTCTGGAGTAATCTTGTCGAGCCAGTGAGAAAAAAGGAATGAAAAAACAAAACTGAGCAGACCCACGTAAGCAATTCCCAAAAGGCGAACAATATGTATCAGCATCTACTCTTATTAAAGAAAAAAGATGTAGTCAAGTTGGGACAGAGTCCCATGCTCCTGTAACTCAGTTGGTTAGAGTGCGGGTCTTATGAGAGAGTGCAGCGCACCTCGATTCGAAGAGAGCCCGAAGTCGCGGGTTCGACCCCCGCCAGGAGCATATAAAAATTAAAATTGTTTAATAGTAATGGAGTGCCCTATTTGTTTAGAGCCTCTCACAGGAACTATATCAACACTTGGGTGTTGTAAACAAGATATGCATATTGAGTGTCTTATTCAGTGTATGAAGATGAAACTCACGTGCCCTCTGTGCCGTGCAGAGCACCAAAGTCTACGCATGATTCAGAATAACAACGTGGTAATTAATACACATCCTCTCAATTTGAATAGACACTTTTTCAGGGATTCATTCATATTTACATTCATAATATCTGCAGCTGCTATTTCTATTAGTTACCTTGAGTAATATATGCATCAGTGTCCGAGTTGGTCTAAGGAGCCAGACTTAAGATCTGGTGCTCTCGCGAGCGCGTGGGTTCGAACCCCACCTGATGCAAAGCGCCACTTCATAAAATCTAACTTACTATCAGATGGATTTTATGACGTGTATATGGGATGTCCTCGATGTAACTTATGTTGTCATTCGAGTCCGGGACTTTCCTGAAAAAGGAGTGACTCTCGAACAACTCAAGCCACTCATTCAAGAAATTCGTGAAAAGTCAAAAGGAATGGTGATAACCATAGACTTGTCTCATGTAGGTCTTGTTGGTATAGATCGGTTCAAGATGATTATGAGCATTTGTCAGGAGGTTATCGACTATACAAAGGATGATAACCTTCTTCAGCAGATTGAGTTTGAAAATGCAGGCTTCATCTTCAGGACACTCTACAAGCCCATAAGTCTTGCGATTCCTAAATATTTCCGCGACATTGTCGTATTTTTATAATCTAGGAAAATTGAATATGGAATGCCCTTGGCTCCTGTTCAACCCAGATTTTGAGAACAAGATTCTNTATGCAGAAATTTTGATTCAAAAGCTCATAGAGTGTCAACCAAGAAATCTAAAGGAAGTTGACAAGTTTTGTGATGACTTTTATCCAATTATTGACAAGATTCAGGAGCTTTGTCTTACACGAGGACTCAGGCAAGTATGTAGCACAAACCTTGACGGAGTTCAGTTGAGTCAGGCAAAGCCTCAGGTATTCTTAAAAATTGCATGGAATGTCTATCAGCACACAAAGAATTGCATCTTGCTTGATGGCTTCAATATTTCAAACACAAATAGCCCTATTGTATTTGCATTCATCGAGGCTGTCAAGGGGTTCCTCCCGCCTTTTATGAGAAAGATGATTACTCTAAGTCCGAGTGAAAAACCAAACGAAGATGGCGGCGAAGAATATGATGAGTGTTCTGAATCGTTTGGTACAGAATCTGATGAGATAATTTAAATCAAAAGTCCGATCAATACCTATATCCCCATTCCAAGTTGACTTCCAGAGTCCAACAAGAGGCTCGCTCTCCATAGACTCTTGCTTTGCAAGTGCTTTCCCTGAACATAGCACTTTTAAAGGAAACCGATTGAGTTGAAAATCAACTGGAACCTGAAGAAGTTGTGGATCAAATACTGAAATCTTACGAGCACACTCGAGACTTATTATATATGCATGAGTCCCGAGTGCCTTTCCTTCATAGAGTGCCAGTCCATCGACATGTCTCTCTTTTGATATGGGCATTATAGGTCCCAGGTGGATAATATCCCACTTGAATCCCTGAGCATCCTCCATGATCTCTAGCAATTTTGATCTAAAATTAGAAATTAAACACACATCATCTTCAAAAACTATAGCTGATTCATACCCTTTATCAACTATGTCCTTCCATATCCTCGAGTGACTCATTGCACACCCATACTCTGAGGGGCTGACATAGAGTCCTCGTGGGGTATCAATTCTTCCATCTGTAGCAGGGAAGAATTCGACATCGAGACCTTCCCTGGAGAACTCAGCTCCTGCGGTTTTTCGTCGGTCTTCACGCTTTTCGAGGTTGATGCAGTAGACGTGCATTTATAATCTTCCTCATCATAATTTGTTAATTTTAGGAACGCGTCTGTGAGTTCAAATACATTCCAAGCAAGGGTGGCTTGAAGGAGGAGTCTGATCTTGTCCGGGAAGAATCTAAGAATAGAAAAGGCTAAAATAATATACAAAATACGCCCAACCAGTTGAAGATCCTTAAATAGTATATTTAGTAGATATGCACCTGTGATTACAGAAAGCTCTTCCATCATTACCAGATTGTCTTAAAAAAGTTAAACGTAAAAAACACAAGCAAATGTCTGATCTACTCTTGTTTTATCCAAATGGCAAGTATCTGAACATTGAGTTTTTGGGTGCGAAATATATTCAGCGCCAGCCAAAGACGCCTGCTGAGACGGCGCAATTCATGTCTGAAATTCGCCCAGTCATTCAACAGCTTGATGACTATGTGATTCAGCACAATCTGAAGGAGATTATTGAGTTGAACCTCAAGGGTGTACCAGTTTCAAAACTAAATTCAGACACGGCACTCCATCTTCTGGAGCTCTTGACTCAGATTCGCCCTGACAAAAACATCGTCGAGAAGATTCGAATCACAAACACCAATCCCATCTTCAATATGGTGTACAAGTCGATTCGAGGTCGTCTCCCTGGAAGAATGAGTGAAATTATCGAACTTGAGAACAATTCAAAGTTTTTTTAGTGCGTTATATTATGGCAAACGAGACTCGTTGGCATCAAGACGAAGATGACTTTTTGACTCGTCTTGAACAACAGTGTAATACATATCACGAGCATCACAATAAAGATCATATGTATTATACCAAACTTTCATCAAAGTTTAATGTACCAATTTTGATAGTATCAGCTGTCAATGCGTTGACTGCAGTTGGTCTGAACTCTTTCATTCATCAGGAGTATGTTTCAGTACTCAACGCTATTCTTTCAGCTGGAACAGGGGTTCTTGGATCTATCCAATTGTATCTCAAAATTAATGAAAAGATGACAAATTCTTTAAGAGCTGCAATCTTAATGAAGCGTCTGGCTCTCAAGATTTCAAAGGAGCTCAGTATTGATATGAAAAACAGAGTTTCAGATGGGCAGATTTTTATGAATGAGTGTTTTGCCGAGTTTAATACAGCTCTTGAACAAGGAAATCCCATTGAAAAGAGCCTTCACAACCATATGGCATTTACACAGCTTCCAAGGAAGGAGAAGTTTTCGATAATGGGAGCAGCTGCAAATTTAGTGTCTGGGTCTCCTCGGCGGAGTGAAGACTTTAGTTCACTCGGAACCCCGCTACGTCTCGGGGAGCCTCGCGCCAAAATGCTTTGGGGTCTCGCTGGAAAAATTCGAACAAGCGAAAATTCTCTTCTCGAATTGCAGACTCCGTCTCGTCAGAGTGAGTCAACCCCGGGGGNCACGACTCCAGAAGAACGGGATGTAGAGCTTGGAGCTCGGGGCTCCTGAGCTTGGCAACCTCAAAGGCAACATCAAAATCGAGACCAGTTGAAGTCTCTCGGATCCAGTAGTGCTCACACACCTCCTTGGACTCCATAATAACACAAAAGCCCTTGACCAGTTCACATTGAATTCCTTGCTGTTCAAGTGCTCGTTTCAAAATTGCCACATGATGCAAAATACTTCCAGACACGTTGTGCATCTTGAGCCTGAGTGCAGTACGTTTGACTATATCCTCCATATGTAATCTTACCAAATTTATCTTTATGTATTGTAGAATGGAAGCTCCAGCTCCAGCAGCTCCAGCAGCTCCAGCAGCTCCAGGGTTTGAATTTTCATGGGACACGTTCTTCACAATTGTCTTGCTTTTGTCTGTGTGCTTTTGCTTTGGGTGGTGGGTAANNTTTATCATGGGAGCGACACAGACAAACCCTAACAAGTGTACGCCAGATGGTCAACCAAGTACTGGAGTCTATGGATCGGACTGCTGTTCAACAAATGGAATAGATGGGAACGGAGACTGTCAGCCTTCTGGACCGATGGGAGTGCCTCCTTACGGTATACAGAATAGCAGCACACCTCAAGAGTATCAATTCAACGCAGTACCAGCTCCTACACCTGCCGCTATACCAACCCCCCCAGTTCCTCACGTGAGCTCTTCACAGGGTCCTCCAATAGGTTATCCCCCTTCCATATGGAATGATAATAGTAATTAAATTATGAGTTTACTATAATGGTGAACGTTCCACCGGTTCCTAGTCAGGACTGGAAATTTTTAGTAGGTTTTTTCGTTGGCATGTGGGTTACATGTATTATTCTTATTATAGTTGCAAATACAGTTCCTCCTCCTTCTCAGCCTCCGCCTTAAAAAAACCAAACGTAATCTTAACAATGGAGGACCCAATCCTCACTCCCTCAACCTCTCGTTTTACAACCTTTCCTATACGGTACCCTGACCTTTGGGCACTCTATAAGAAAGCAATCGGAAGTTTCTGGACAGTTGAAGAAATTGATTTGGGGACGGACCTCAAGGATTGGGAACGACTGAATGACCAGGAACGTCATTTTATCAAAATGGTTCTCTCATTCTTTGCCGCTTCAGATGGAATTGTAATGGAAAATATAGATTTAAACTTTTCGAATGATGTCCAGATTCCCGAGGCTCGGTCCTTTTACGCGTATCAAGGGTTTAACGAAAGTATCCACGGGGAGACTTATTCCCTGATGATTGACAAACTCGTCAAGGACCCCGAAGAGAAGAAGCGACTCTTTCAGGCAATCGAGACTGTCCCTGCGGTCAAAGCTAAAGCTGAATGGGCGCAAACATGGATCACTTCCGATGCACCTTTCGCTCAGCGCCTCGTCGCTTTTGCATGTGTGGAAGGTATCTTCTTCAGTGGCTCCTTCTGCGCCATCTTTTGGTTGAAGAAGCGAGGACTTATGCCTGGACTTTCGTTTAGTAATGAATTGATAAGCCGCGATGAGGGACTTCATCAGGAGTTTGCGGTGACACTCTACTCTCATCTGAGGGAAAAGACAGGATCGGATGTAATACGATCGATTGTTCAGTGGGCGTGCGAGGTGGAAAGCCAATTTATCACAGAGGCTCTCCCGTGCAAGCTCATAGGAATGGACTCTGGAGAAATGACGCAGTATATCCAGTTTGTGGCTGATCGCCTAATGACCCAGTTTGGTGAGAAACCTATTTACGGCGCAAAGAACCCTTTCGATTGGATGGAGAACATCTCATTGGAAGGGAAGACCAATTTCTTTGAGAAAAGGGTCGGGGATTATTCAAAGCATATGATGGCTGAGGGAGATTCTATTCGGTTTGACGAAGACTTCTGATTACATCTTCTTTGTAGGTGTAGGTGCGTATCCCGAAGCCATNGGCACCAGGCGTGGCAGGTACTTGCCCGTCAGCCATAGAACAAGCAGGAAAAAGAGAGTGTGCAGAAAGAGACCAGCTGGAGTGGCAACGCCCTCAGCGCTAGAGACCCAGTTGCCTGCTACTCCCCGCATAAGCTTGAAAGTCTCTGGGCTGGATGCAACTGCGAAAGCGACGCCGGGAACAATGAGTGATGCCATGTATTAATTACAAATATTTAAAATTAGACCGTCACGGCATAGACGAGCTGGTCCTGCTGGAAATGCTTGTTGTTGGCATCATCCGCGTCATCACGTGTCGGAAATATCATCCCACCCTCGGTCAGGTAACTGGAAGTACGCAGCTGGGTCATCAGGAATCCCACAATGAGTACAAAAATGATTGCGTGCAGAAGGAGTCCTGTGTTACTCGCACGACCCATGTTATTCGAGACCCAGTTTCCTGCAACTCCCCGAACCATCATAAAGGTTGCGGGATTTGCAAGAACCATAAACGCAACAAGGGGAATGAGGTAATTTGCAAGACTCATTTGATATTTACTGAGAATTTACTTAGGACCAACCATAGCTGCTAGGTTCTGGAGACCACTGGCAACTGCAGACTGAGCCTCCATCACTGGGTTGGGAGATGGAGATGGGGAGGGACCTGGAGCGTAGCCAGATCCACGGGGCATGAAGAACATAAGCACAAATCCGGTGAGAAGAACGTATACAAATGCGTGGAGGACGAGACCGGCAAGGGTAGCGACGCCATCAGCGTTTGCTACCCAGTTACCGAGAATTCCCCGAACGAATTTGTACGTGGCTGGGTTGGCAACCAGAACATAGGTTGCCATAGGAACGAGAGTTGCAGACATTTACTATTAGTATACAAAATTAGTTGCAGCGTCCTCCTGCACAGGTGTGATAGCACTCGTTGCCCGAGTCGCACATCTCACCTGCCATTTTTGGACCATAGAAAGGGCTAGCCTGACGCATAAGCATAAAAATCAGTACTAGAATAAGCAGGATATACAGAAGCTTCATTTATATTTAACGAGTTTTTAAATATCAGCTGGCTTGAGCTCGTAGCCAGACTTGCCGTAGACCATGGACCACAGGAAATGACACACAATCACGAAAACCAGGGCGTGTAGGAGCAGACCGGCAGTCGTGGGGCACCCATCTGCCGAGGAGACCCAGTTACCTGCAATGCTGCGAACCAGCTTGAAGGTTTCGGGATTAGCGATAACGAAGAAAGTGATGAAGGGAATAATCTTCTTCTGAACGTCCATTTGTATTATTTACTTAGAAATATATTTGGGGTACTCGATTACCTCGTCGAGATCGTACTCTGGACCAACTGCGTCATAATCCTTGGTCGCGCTCTTTTTACCTGCCACGAGCTTCATCACAAACTCAGCAACTAGCACGTGGATGAGCGCAAAGAGCAGGAGTCCGGCAGTGGTGGGCAAACCCTCTGCTGATGAAACCCACTTCCCAACCACTCCACGGACAAGCTTGATCGTCTCGGGATTGGCGACCGCAAAGAAAACGAGCAAGGGGACAAGCTTCTTGATCATTCTTACTTATTAGTTAGAATTAAATGGGGTGAGATAGTAGTTGTCGTCTTCTTGAAAAATTTTGAATTTTATTTGCAATCTGTCTCTTGGTATTATTATTTGCCCGTGACTGTGCTGCAATAAGTGTCTTCATAACGTTAGATACATTTGCGTTAGATGAATTGTTGTTAAGAGCATTTGCCTTCTTCAAAGCATTTGCTACTATAACACGAGAGTTGAGAGAGTTATATTTTTTCAGATTAGAAGCAGACACTAAATTGCGTTTGAAACCAGCATTGGTCAAGCGTTTCTTAATATTACGCAACTTGTTTAGATTATTACCTGCAGCATTGAGCTCTCCAAGAATTTCACTTATTTTCTTGTTTCGTTCAGTATTTGCAGCCTTTTTGTTCGATGCCGCCTTTTTGTCATTAAAAATACCAGACAAATTACCTTGGTTGAGAGAATTTGTATTATTCACTACTCTGGTTTTTGCCTTGTTATTTGCCGCCTTTAAAAGTGCTTTAATTTCGTCAGTATTGTTATTTTTGATCAAGTTGGAAAATTTCAGTTTGGGGTTATAATTTAACATTGCGTTAATTTTCTTATTGTTGGTATTAAGGTTGTTTCGAGCTAGAAGGGCATTGATATATTTTCTGTTAATATTTTTGGTTGCATTATTTCCAGTATTATTTCCAGTTTCGCGAACAGTTCCACCGAAAGTTATATTTTTCCCATTTGCAGCAGGGACTGAATTGAAAAAGTTGGAATATTTTGGACCCCCGTTACGACCAGCATTGAGAGCGCGGTTAGCATTCAAGTTTCTCCGGCTATTCTGATACAATACAATCTTTCGATTAGGTTCCTCACTCTTTATACTGTTCATGAGAGCATTGAGATTTTTCAGTTTGTTTGCCGCGTTATTTACTGGACCTGCAGCCTCCGATTCTTTTGCAGCACCAACATTTGCAGTAGCTACAGCAACATTTGCNCCCTTTGCAGCAATCACTGCATTTGCCACNGCATTNGCAATCCGGTTCTTGTATGTGCCATTTATTCCATTTTTCTTGTTATTGAGTGCCGCACGAATCTTATTTGCATTCATGTTGTTTGTCGCATTGATATAGTTAGTTAAAGCACTTCGAAGAATTGCGGTACTGGCGTTATTTTTCGCAGTCATAGCCTGAGCTCGACTGAAACTTCCACCCATTTCTTACTTTAGGTCAAGTAAAAAAATTGGAAGTCTGGAAAGTCGACTCTCGCCCAAACACGGGTTAAAGCCCAGGAACGTAAGTACAGTAGAAGAAAGCAAATGGCTCTCCGTATGTTTTCCACCTTCAAGGCTTCCGATGTTTCCTTTGGCGAGATCCGTACCAACAAGAGCGGCGGAAAGACTGTCTACCTGAACGCGGCTGATGGTGGCAAGCTGATCTTTCAGCTGCCTCAGCTGCGTGCCTTTGTCGGGCTGAGTCCTTTCAAGAATAAGCAGGGTGAGATTCAGTCCTGGTCCCTGCCTCTGAGTCTGGACAAGCCCGAGGTGGTGGCGGCTCTCAAGGAGCTGGATGAGCGCGCTCTGGAGTTTATCGAGAAGAACTCTGAGGCTCTCCTGGGCAAGAAGATGTCCCGTGCCGTTCTGGTCGAGGGCGACAAGTACAAGCCCATCCTGAAGATTGGCAAGAAGGAGGGGTACGCGCCCTCCCTCAACCTCAAGGTGCTGTCGAACGCCGATGGCTCATTCAGCACTGAGGCGTGGAATGCCGAGCGCGCGGCTGTGCCTCTGACTGACCTGGCAAAGGGTCAGACTGTCAGTGCAATCATCGACATTGGCTCCGTCTGGGCGAGTCCCCTTGGCTGCGGAGTGTCCATTCGCGTCATCCAGGTGATGCTGGCTCCCACGACCAAGCTCAAGCCCTGCGCTTTCCTGGCAGCTGCTGATGAGCCCGTGGTGACTACCGATGCCCCCGTCTCCGAGGATGGCGGGGAGGTGGAGTACGAGACTGATGATGATTAAAATATTTAGAGTGTAATAGATATGAACAATTGTAACCGTTCAAGGTTGTATAATGCGAAATTTAAAACAAAAGATCTTAGACCTATTGGAAAAGGTCGTCAGGGTATCGTCTTTGTCGTTTCTGAGCACGCAAATGGGTCACATCCGTTTGCCATGAAGGTGATCCCCTATGACATTGGAGCTCGTAGTCGTGGTGAACCCCAACCATCGGTTTTTGAGTACAAAAATCAAGAAGCTGTATCGCGCGTCGCACCAGAGGGGGTTGTTCAAGTTATGAAATTCAAAAGGTGCGAAAACTTTGTGAACCCTACAATTATCAATATGCCTAACGTCCAAAATACTGCCAAATTTAACAAATCCAAACAATCGGTTATGTACATGGAGTATTGCGCAGGCGGAGATCTCAAGTCTTGGCTGGGAAAGCAAAGAAAGTTGAATGATTCAGTCATGCATCATCTAATTTCAACAATTCTCAAGTCACTCTACAAGATTCAGACTAGGTATCCAGACTTTCGTCACAATGACCTTCACATTCAGAACATTTTCGTTTCTGATAGGGGTTTTCTAATTGGTGATTTTGGTTGGTCACGTCTCAAGAAGAATGGAACCAATCCAGCTGTGAATACAGCAAATGGAACTTCAACAGCCTCATTTTGGGGGGTTGGTCCCAAGACTGATGCAAGGTACGATCAGCACATGTTCCTCAACGAGCTTTTGGCTTGGATAAAGACTCACACACCATCTCGATTTCCCAAAACTTTTGCATTCTTGAACACCGCTGTTCCTGATGGGTACAGGGGCGAGTCTGATACCCACGTGATCCAGTGGCGTCTCAAGTACTCGGACCCCTGCCCGGGACTCCCTTCATTGTACCAACTCATTCACAACAAGTACATGACAGATCAACGCATCACATCTCTAAATCTAGTCACTGCCCGCCGTAAGCTTCGAAAGATTCGCGTCTCTCCCCGCAAAAAGACAAGTCCAGTACGTGTTCGAAGCCTTTCGCTCAAGAAACGCAAGGCGAGTCCCAAGCGTCGCAGGAGCGCACCAGCACGTGCAGGCACTGGAAAGAACTATAGTAAACTTCTCAATTTGAGTCCTCTTGCACTTGGACGTTTGACAACTCGAAACAGGAACAGAATTCTAGCCTTGAGAAAGAGGTCAGTGAAACGCGCGTCACACCCCAAGCGCCTCAAGGTGAATCGCCGAGGTTCCCCAGGAAGAGTCAAAATAAATTTTGAATTGAGCCCAGTCAGTGGAAGGATGAAGATTCAAGGACCCACTGGACGCTTGGTCTATGCAGATGGTTCAACAATTACTCTCGATTACCTAAGGAATTTAGCACGTAGGAGCAAGGTGAACATCTCAGGTCTTGCCAATAAGAGAGAAATAGTGGCTAAAATTTTTAAAAGGTAATACTAAATGAACAACCTTGTGATCATTGCTCTGCTCGCTGTGATTCTGTTTGTTCTTCTCTTGAAGAATGGGTCATTTTATAACCAAACTGTTGTTGACAAGGGAAATCTGATCGTGTACGGATCCAAGACGTGCCCATGGTGTGTCAAGCAGGAAGACTACTTGACAAAGATAGGAATGCCTTATAACTTTGTTGATTGCACCAAGTCTCAGTGCCCTGATTTCGTCAACGGGTTTCCAACTTTACTTTTAAATAACCAGGTCATGAACGGGTACACCGAACTTGGTCCTGACCTCAGCTACCCTGCACCAGCCAAGACTTGGCTGCCTTTTTAATTCTAAACTAAAATTAAGATGTCACCTCCTTCCTTTGCCTGGATGAAGAAGGAGGGGAAGGCTGCAGTGAACAGTTACAAAAAGAGAACAGAAAACTCGGCAGACCCACAAACAAATGCTTCCCTCATGCGCCTTCGTGAACGCGCGTGGAGGAAAGTTGCCGCTTTTAAACAGGCAGAAAACTTAAACATCCATCGTATGACCCAAAAGGTAAAACGGATGTTGAAGGAGATTGAAAATTATCATAGGAGACTTTATCGTGTTGTAGAACACCCGAACGGTTCACTGAGTGTAGTCAAGAGGTGACTTAGAACTTGTACATTGCCAGGGCAAAGGAGAGCACAAAGGTGTGCCACAGAGAGTCAACTGGCTTGAGGATGCTGATGTACTTAACCAGGGACTGGTTCCACAGGTAACGCATCAGGAAAGTGAGTAGAATAATCCACACAGAAATGGCGATAATGTTATAAATAGCCTCCTCGCGGGTCTTGGAGCCAAGGAGAGAAATCATCTTTCTATTAGATACAGAAAAAAAAATATCTAATAGTAGGATGCCAACCAAACTAGAAAGGGGGTTGCAAATTTTAAAAATGCGGCAAACTATGCTGAAGAATGGGATACCTATGAGTCAGTGGCCTGCACTCCCCAAGTACAATACAGTGAAAAAGTCGCCTGTAAAAAAGGTAGTTGCTAGAAAGGGCAAGTACAACCCTGATGCTCCCAAGTACACATGGGCACCCTGGGGAACGAGCGGGGTCGTCCACGACAACTGCTACGACTATGCTTTTGGTTCATTTTCAAATAATAGAACAACTAAGAGCGTTCCTGGAACCAGGAGTGGCATCGGTTCGAACGGTCTCACCTTTACAACGTGTAACGGTATTGTGCAGCGAGTGATTGCAGATAATCCAATCACTGTCAAGTATATCAAAAATCCAAATGCCAAAGCTCCGGCTGGATATTACAAGGTGATGGCATTCGTCGCCCCCTCGAACAACTTTGGAAACTCCACCGGGGACTTCCACTGGTACAAGGAGATTAGCGGCATTCGTTACAAGACTCGCCCTGGTGACAAGTTGGGTGCAGTTGCCAAGTTCTTTCATGTGTCTCCGGCTGTTATAAAGACTGCTCTTGCAAAGGCAACCTCACCTGCGAATAAACATGACGGACGAGTTGCAAATAATGAAGAAGAACTTCGAGTTTTGAACAAGGCGTGCAAAATGTCTAAAAGCGAGGCGTTGCCTGTTGGGAAGGTTCTTGACTTTCCAGTGACTCTCTGGAGTCACAAGACTGGCTGGGCTGGTGGACCTTTAATTGTGGATGCATCTGGACACACGATTACAGATCCTAGGAAAGCTGATAGAAACTATACTCCTGGCTTTCACTATACCAAGTTTTGTTCGGCATATATTGTCAAGAGAGGAATGGCACAAACTGGGAACAACGCTAATCGAAACGGGAAGGTGACGGTAAACCCAATTCAGTTAGGACGTTTCTAAGATCTTCGGTTGGATCAATATCAAAGTGAATATCTGTCAACATTCTTCCAGAGTTGTTTGGTAAAATTGAGCGAAAATCTAAACCAAAACCTTCTATAATTGAATTTACATTTTGACTCAAAAATTCAGTTATTGATCTTTCANCAGTTCCAGTTTTTTCTATGATGAGCCTGCACCTATAGGTGGGAACATCAAAAGGTGTTCTGCACATTGGACAGGTTGGATCTGGTCCTTGGCAGCTTGACTTCCAGCGTTCGAGACACCTGATGTGAAATTCGTGATGACACCCGAGTGTGCGAGTCTGACTCTGACCATTCATGCATGTGAGACAGACTGAACACTGGGGTCCTCTGTGGAGCCAACACCTTGTACCCTCTTCTTTGACAGTCTGCCGGCACTCACCGCCTGATAAAGTTTGTCCCCCACACCGTGCCATTAACTTTAGTACAGTATTAAACTATGGGGAAGTTAGCGCCTTCGCGCCCGAGCCACCTCCGCCTCAAGTGACCGAATGGCATCACGGTACTTTTCACGCATATTTTCCTCGACATTCTTTCTGAATACGATGATCGGATCATCATCCTGCTCCATCCTGCACTGTGGGCACTCGATGGAGGTTTCGAACCATTTAATTATACATTTTGAATGAAACATATGTTTGCATTTGAGCTTCTTATCACTTCTCTTGGTTGCCTCAAGACAGACGGCACATGTCTGGGAAAGGTGTGCATGGCACTTGCCGTCTTCGATCGCTGGTCGTTTGCACTTTGTCCCGCTCAGAGTCAATGCTGAGCAGTTCATTTCCTGATAGGTACTTATAAATTTCCTTATGAATTTCTTCAACAGAACGCTCTGCATTCACCACAAGCACCTTACAGGGGATATTCTTAATCAGTTTCACGTATTGAACGTCGAGATCCATTAGATACTTCAAAGTGATTGCTTGGTCCCCTGGCTGTGTTCTCTTTTGAATGTGCTCATAGCACTTTCTTGGGCTCTTTGCTAGATATATGAAGAGGTCCGGGGTCCATGCGTGTTTCTCAAACATCTTGTCATAGGTTGAGTGCTCCTTAGGGGTCACCTTGCCTTCCTTCTTGAGCACCTCCCAAAACACCCACCTGGAGCTCAAGAGGGAACGCTCAATCAACTGAAGTCCCTCATCTGGCTGATTGGTCAAGAGAATATTCATGTGAAGCAAAAAAGCCCAACGAGCAGGATCACTGTAAAATTCATCGAGAGGCCAGTCGTGTATGGCTTCTCGGCGAACTGTATACCCGGTTTTCTCGAGCAAACCAAGCTGGGTCGTCTTCCCAGACCCAATGTTCCCATCGATGACGATGCGCATTAGTATTTTAACGTTTCTTTTCTTTAGGTCAGTTCTTAACAATACATGTTTGTCCATTCGAGGACGCCATATTGATTCTTGATAACAGTTCCCACCTACCGTTATTACCGACAGTCGTTGCGCCTACGCAATTTGGAGTTGCAGAACACATGTTTTGTACATATTCTACACTTGAATTACGTGGAACAGACACCGACCTTATATAATTACCACCCACTGCGCATCTCTTGTTATTGTTCACTGTATAAGTTGGAGCGGGAACAGCCCGCAGGTTGCTTCTAGTCAACTGCAGCTGCCGTGCTGTGCCGCGCATCTTGCGACAGCGACGAGCAGTGCCCATATCGTAGATCGAAGGTTTAATCATAGGCGTCTTACTTTATTCCCGACCCCAGCCCGGGGGCGCCAGGACGTAGAGCTGGTCGTCGGCGCGCAGCTGCAGCCAGGGCGGGGGCGCGGTGAGCACGTAGGGCAGCACCCCCACCCGGGGGAACAGGAGCGGGAACTGGGGCAGGAGTAGGAACAGGAGAAGAAACTGGAGAAGGGCTTGAGTATGGAGCGGGTGCAGGAACTGGGGCAGGAGCGGGAGCGGTAACAGGGACTGGGGCAGGTTCTGCATCTGGAGAAGAAGGAGCAGGTGGTGAAGATCCAAAAAGACACCAGCAACAAATAATGCAAATTATAATTCCTATTACTAATCCACCAATTATAACAGGATTCATAGGCGTGGCAGGTCTTGGTGCTCCGTGTGGAACTGCGTGTGGAACTGCAACCATTAATATATACAATTATTTATTTCTCATTTTCAACCAAAACAACCACCTGCCCTGTGCGGCACGCAGCGTTCTGAAGGGGAAGATTGAAAGCATCTGGACCCTTGGACTGAAGAAACTGGCGGTACGCATAATTATCCTGATATGCGATACCATTCTTCGCCATGATGATATCATTCACTATGTTGGTCGAATCGAAGGACGTGAGACAGCGGCCATCAGCCATACCAATGCGTTGAGACATTTGAGATTACACTATATTTTATTTAGTACAGACACCCATTCTTCAAACTTGGCTCCCAGGATGGTGTCGAAGGTCTCCGGCACGGTCACGGTCTTCACGTAGATGGCTGGGTCCCTCAAATTTTGGTTTAAAATTGAAAATGCCTGAGCAATCTCCTGCAGCGTCTGAGCTCCGGTCACGATGATCTTGCCTGTGCTAAATATGCTGGCAGTCACCTGCTTCATGTCCGGTCCTGGGACAAACTTCACCTTGACTGCACTGTAACGGTCTGGATCATAGGTGACGCGGAAGGGGGGGTTCGAGAGCTTCTGGATAATCTTGTTCAGATTGACTGAAGAGTTGAGAGAGAAGTTGGTGTTGATCATCTTGACTGAAACCTCATCCACTGGAATGTCCGTCTCGCGCCCCAGAACCACCTTCAAAATAAAGGAGAGTTGTCTGAGGATGCGCCGGCAGTCAAAGAGGTCTGAACACCCAGCCACCTGGATAGAGCCATTCGGGAAAATCTTGATAGATTTTCTGGAATAGGCATCGCGATACCCAATGGTCACTTGATTGTAGAATGCCGTGTCAGCCATCCTCCACTCAAAGCCGCCAAACTTGGATCCCTTGCGCCGAACAGTAACCGTCTCAAGCTTCTTGAAATTCTCACGAAACTTGGGAAGATCGATATCCTCCAGAAACTTGGAACACATGGTGATGGTTGTGATCCGCACCCACGATGGCTCCGGAAGCCCATCCGTCGCACCAATGAGCTCTTTGCGGATGTTTGCCAAATCGCGAATGTACTGGAAGGTGTCCATACTTTATTTTGATTCTAGTGGTGTACTGCACCATAACCTTGACAGGACACGAAAACTACTTTTTTGCAGCCTTCTTCACAATCTTGGCAAACTTTGTTCTTAAAATATTCGCCTTGATGACCCGCTTGTAATATTTCTTCTTCTTCTCATCATTGGGGTGAATGTTGTGAGTCTTTGTCACATTGTGTGCCGTGAGAGAAATCAGTTTCTGTTTCTTGACTGCGTTAATAACACGGTTCAATTCGGCTATACGGATCTTTGTGGGCTTCCGGCGACGGCTTTTCGCCTTGCGCTTAATGGTTGATGTTTTCTGAGAGAGGGTATTGAGTCCGTGAAGAACAATCACGGCACTCTTAGGTCCCCCAAGTTTCTTAACAGCCTGGATTGCTGCAGGACTCACACCCTTCACATTTACAGCTTGACTCACATTACCATTTGTCTCATTAAGAGCCTCTGCAGCCTTTGCAACCTCTGTCGCTCCTCCAGGGACTGCGGCAACAGTGTTGAGTGCTGGTCGAACGCCTCCTGCGTTTGTGATTGCATTCTTCTGATTCATTGGGAGAGCGGCTGCAGCTGCGTTCGAGTACTCCGAGGGTCCCATCGAGGATCCCTCGGAGCGCCTACGTCTTACACCTTCGTTCCCGTACCCTCCTCCGCGTGAGAGCCCATAATTGTTCCCGTACCCTCGTCGACCACTCCCTCGTCTCCCATACTCATCACTCCCTCGTCTCCCATACTCATCCCTCCCTCGTTTCCCATACTCATCCCTCCCTCGTTTCCCATACTCATCCTTCCCTCGTTTCCCATACTCATCCCTCCCTCGTCTCTCATTCCTCTCATTCCTGATGTTAGAAAGTGCACGATCTTTCTCGACTCCCAGTGCCCGGAGAAGGTTCTGGTTGTACCGCATACTTAGGGACGGTTTGATATTTGTGCGGAGATTCTGGAGCCGACGCTGAGCCACAAATGCGTTACTATTCTGCCCGGCATTGCGAATCTCCTCGAGTGTTCGAGTCTTCACAATGTTGCGCGCCTTGGAACCTACTGGGTACTTTTTCAATAGCTCTGCGAGTTTCTTTGACCGGGCAGTTGCAGACATCTTTGCAAAGCTGTTGGAATAAAGCTCGTCGAAAACTTCATTCGAGTTTATGTTGACATTTGATTGAGTCCCATTCACATTGAACAAAGACTTGTAAAGTGCCATGAGTTCGGCAAGAGCTTCAACAACCTTTTTCTCAGCCTCAAGAGCTGCAAGACGCGCCTTGGCAGCTGCCGCCGCCTTGTTCGCCTTATTTGCGTTCGAAGCCCCCCGAGCCTCGCGAACAGCCTTCAAGTAGTCAGCTGCCGACTTCTTTGCCGCCTCTGCAAGGGTACTGAGTGTTTGTAAAAGTTGTGCAATTTTGTTCTTTGCATTTTGTGTTGCAGATGCTGGTTGAGCTTCCCGACCCTCTTGTGAGACAAGCTTGTTTCCTCGCTGGAAAACACGTATCATTTTTCCACCAATAACTACGAAATATCCTTTGAGTTTTGAGTACTGGATAGGGAAACCATTGATAAACTGAGGAATGTAGGTGGATGGGTCAAGAACGAATGATCCAAGTACTGGGAACTTGAGGCGACCCTTGAATAACCTCTGCAGAAACCCTCCCAACCCTGTGCGACCCTCTGCATTTTTAATAGGTTTGGTGGTATTTGGTATCTTGATAGATGTTGTGACGAGCCCCATCAATCTATTTACTAAATTACTTGATGACGAAGCCTTCACAGCTGCATGAATATTTTTAGGTGTTTGACCAGAGGCTGCGGCGGCACCAGCGGCTGTCACTGCAGCGTTCACATTTGCAGGGGTCGCAGTCTCAGCTATTGTATTCAGTGTAGACTTGTTGACACCCGCAAGAGATGCTTTCACCGTGGCAATAATTGTGTTCACTACGTTAGCTTGTGGAACATTCGTGAGAATAGTATCGACCGTTTTGGGTGAAACCTTCCCATGAATAATTGCAATAATTGTATCTGCAAGATCTTTGTCAAGATATTTAGGAGCAAGATTGCTCATCGGTTTACCTCCCTCATATTTTTCCTTTATAAAATCGAACCTCGGACGAGAACTCGTAGAGTTCGACGTCCCGGGACGAAGGACCAACTTCCACCCTTTCCATGAGGACTGGGCAGATCCATTCAATTTTAGTTTAAAATTAGGATTTGTGGGAGAACCAAAGACACAGCCACACTTTCGTCCAGCGAAATATGCGTCACCAATAGAGTCGGGTGGGCACGTTGAGTTCATTTTTCCAGGTCCCTTGATGCTCTGACTTAATATATCGAGTACTTTTTGAATGAGTGCGCTATTCTTATTGGCTTGAGAAAGGGTAGACACTGCACCCTCAGCGAAAGGCTCACTTGGTTTTATACCTTTTTTAATAATACCCATAATTGCCTGAGCAAGTTTTGTAGCTTCCATTTGTGATGCTAATTTTGCCGCTTGTTCATTTTTCACACCTAGAATAGCAATCCTATTTGCCAATTCCTCACCTCGGGTATACCCCCCAGTAGTCGGTAGTCGCAATAATTTATTTCCTCTTGAGCCAGGGACTACCATCTAATATCACCCAAGACAAAATTTGAAGACCCCCCAAAAAGGTTTCGTGTCCTGTCGAGGTTAGGGTTTGACCCTACACGAGGGATCAAATGGCGCCCAAGCTCCTCAAGACTCGTCTGATTTCGCCTTACCAGCACGATGGAGTCAAATGGCTATCTGAGCGCGAGTTGGCGCCTGACTATCCAGGCGGCTTCCTGTGCGATGAGATGGGTCTCGGAAAGACTGTGCAAATGATTGCAGTTATGCTGGTCAATCCGCGTCCCAAAACTCTCATTGTGGTGCCCAAGTCGATCGTTGGGCAGTGGGTTTCGGAAATCAAGCGCTTCGCTCCGAGTCTGACTGTTCACGCCTACAATGGCATGGATCGCATGATGCCGGATTCTGACAAGCCCTTTCCAAACATTGTGGTGGCTCCTTATTCCGTGCTCCCTCGTGAGGTGGACAACCTCCCCTGCCCTCTGGTCCGGGTGAAGTGGGACCGTGTGATTCTGGATGAGGGTCATGAGATTCGCAACCCCAAGACCAAGTCTTACCTCATCTGCAAGTCTCTGATGGCTGAGATTCGCTGGGTCCTTACTGGCACGCCAATCTTCAATTCGATGCGCGACTTTGTCACCCTGTGTGCCTTCATTGGAATCCCGCGCGACTATACCCAGGGGTACACAGAGGATGTTCGCAAGCGATATGTGCTGAGGCGAACCAAGGTGGATTTGGCGCAACACAACAAGCGCCTTGAGTTACCAAAGTGCGACTTCCAGAATGTCGAGCTCGAGATGAACTCGCACGAGCGCGAGCTTTACTCTGAGGTCTTTAGCTATGGGCAGGATGTGGTTCGCTCAATCTCCAAGCTGGCAAGTGTGAACCACCGCCAGATGGAGCTTCTTGAGGCGCTGCTGCGTGTGCGCCAGGTCCTCTGCTACCCTCAGCTTTACCTGGATGGGATGGCAAAAAAGGAGGAGAGCGATCCGGTGCGCTGGGAGCATGGCTCCAAGAAGATGGACACCTTGATGGAGCTTATCCAGAGTCACCCGAAGGAAAAGGCGCTCGTCTTTTGCCAATTTACCGGCGAGATGAATGAGATCCAGGAGCGGCTCCAGAATCTCGAGGTGCCAGTGATGCGCATCGATGGCTCTGTGACTGGTGACAACCGCGAGGAGCGCATTTCCCAGTTCAAGTCTGGAAAATCAAACTCGGTTTTCCTCATCCAGATCAAGGCTGGAGGTGTGGGTCTCAACCTCCAAGAGGCGACCCGCGTTTACATCACCACCCCCAGCTGGAACCCTGCGACTGAGCTGCAGGCTATCGGGCGCGCTCACCGCACCGGTCAGTTGAGACCAGTGACTGTGCGCCGCCTGGTCTACACCGGTGAGGACAGCCTCCCGAGCGTGGAAATGAGCATCATGAACCTCCAGGAAGCCAAGGCAAAAATCTGCGCGGAGATCCTGAACGACCCAAGATTAGAGTCAGTGATCCCCAACATCCCGAAGACCAAGATTAATGTACAGACTCTTAAGAAGATTTTCGCAGTGTAAATAAAATATCGTACATTAGTAAAATGACTGTCGGCTCTCGCGCTCAAGTGTACCATGGAAACGCTACTCACACCGCAGGTGGTCTGACCAAGAAGCACCTCAAGAAGAAGGATGGCGAGATTGTCTCCAAGAAAAAGGCAAAGGATGAGAAGACCAATCCCTGGATAAAGGCAGTTCAGAAGGCAAAGAAGGAGCTGGGCATCAAGGGCTTTGCGCTGGTTCAGGGACCCCTTCTGAAGCGCGCCCGTGAGATTTATGGCAAGTAAATTTATTGCGTTAAATTAATGAACAATAGTCTTTTACGACTTTTGTTGAATAGCAACAAGTCAGTGTCAAAAACTAAAAAACTTAACAAAAATAAGCGTTGGATTTTCGAGAATAACCGCGGTCTTCTCTTTATTTACAATGCAAACAACCGCAAACGACCTGTTCGCAGTTCGAATGTAGCATACAGGAACAATGGGAAGCGCATCGTTTCTGTAGGCGTTAGACGCTCTAATTATGTTGCGGTAAAGTCAGGTGGGTATCGTCGCCGTCGTCGTGTGTCTAGTCCAGGAAGGCACAGATACCTTTTTTGAGGGGGGACTCTACCGGTTTCGGCTGCTCACCTCCCCCGTAACTCTTCACCTGAAAAGCACGGACAGTCAGTCCCCATGAATCCCTAAAAAAGTAATTTGACTCGATGTCAATCAAACAAGACAGGTCTTGCCCCTTGAAGAGCCCTTCTTCAATTACAGGCGTGACCTGCTTTGAATCCTTGTCGAAAATATAAGAGGCGTCATCAATCTTCAGACGAAGAGAGGATGACCCATCACGATCTAATTTTAGATTAGAATTGAATGGACCCTGAGGACAAATCTGAGACTCGAGGTCCTTCCACCACTGAATGAATTTTGGGTCAGAAATCTCAACCTGAAAAGACTTGTAAGCAGACACACCCCATACACACTTACCACGAGGTACCTGAAAACGCAGGGGACCGTCCCCTAACTTGTACTTCCAGCGCCCCTCCTCCTTCCCAAACTGCGCCCAATCAATTGTCTTACAGTCAATCTCATACCAGTAGACCATTGTAATTAAAATGTTTAATATGTTTAAGTATGCTTACACCAATTAATGAAAGATCTGAAAGAGCCCTTGAACGCTGGGGAAAACTTCGCAAATCACTTGGTCATGCTGTGTCTAGCATGCGTCCACTTCGTAAAGGACGATTTACTATCTATCCTCTGAGTCCCAAAACTAACCCAGTAAATAGACCCAAAACTCCTTTAAAATCCGGAAAATATGGAAGGTTCGAAGTAGTTGTTCCTAGCCTCCCAAAACTCTCGATACCCAAGAAGAACTATCTCATGAAAAAAAGGAACAAAATACAGAAGGCGGTCAATGCATTCAGAAATGCAAAGAAAAACGCGTATCAGAAAGCAGTGTCCAATCTCAAGGCGAGACACAAGCTTGAAGCCAATAATCTAGAAAAGAAACACCAGCAAAACGAGAACAATCTGTACAATAAACATTTTACAAATGCCAACAAACAAATTGAACAGCTGCTCCGTAGTTTAAACAATATTAATACTAAATTAGCATAAAATCCTCTATCGTCAATTTTCTGCTAGGATTTGAACCTTTGAAAATAATACGAGCTTCTGACACCCATGGGTCATTACACAATTCTGAACTAAAATTACCATTCGGGCAGATGGTCTCGATTGTGTGCTCATGTCCTGTATCATTAAAAACGAGAAGACCTGCAGTGTGATAGTTGAGTTCTATCGGTCGTCGAATGATATGATGTCCAGGTATCCTGAAGATGTGAAGGGACCTCGATTCTAAATTATAAATGAGTCCATCATGAGACTTGAGGAAGTACCATAAGCGCCAGCACTTTGCTTCGTCAAGTTTCTTCGGGGGAATCCCAAATGCAAGTCGAACATCAATAGACGGGGAAGACATTTCAACAATCTTTATTATCAATTCTGTTGGAAGTTCTTTCCATATTTTTGGGTCCATGATTATTAAAATTTAAAAATCTCTAAGTATATTCCTCAGACTTGCGGCAAGTCGAAGGCGGTTTGAAGAATTCATATTTGGAAAAAGTCTTCTTATCATTTGCGAGTGACGATTCGAAAAATTCCTCTTCTAGTTTTTTGAAGCTTCCTGTTGCTTGAACCTGTTTATGAGGATACTCAACCTATTTGGAGTTTTAGGTTTTTCTAGAGTCTTTTTTCTAAAAAACTTCATTTACTATTTGCCAATATTTTAGCTAGAACACACACTGTGTTCAACCTGAACACATCTCACAGCTCTCAGGGTTTGCGAGGGAGCACGCGAGTTTCACATCCGATACTGGAACCGTCACCTGTTGAGCCCTCGCCTTGGCGCGGGTCCTCAAGTAGTACATCCCCGTCTTGAGTCCCTTCTTCCAGCCATACAGGTGCATGCTCGAAAGCTTCGCACTCGTTGGATTCTCCATGAAGATGTTCAGGGACTGTGACTGATCGATATATACCCCGCGATCAGCACTCATATCAATGATTGACTTTTGAGGAATCTCCCACACAGTCCTGTAAATCTCCTTGAGGCGGTCAGGAATGTCTAGCGTCTGCACGGAGCCCCCCTGTCGCACAATTTCCGTCTTGATATCTGGATTCCACTTGCCAATCTTCTGCAAGTCCTTGACAAGGTGCTTATTCACCATCACAAACTCTCCCGCCAGAGTCCGACGCAGATAGATGTTGGTCGTGTACGGCTCGAACGCCTCGTTGTTCCCCAGAATCTGAGCAGTCGAGGCTGTGGGCATAGGAGCAACCAGGAGCGAGTTTCGAAGTCCCCACTTGACAATGTCATCCTTGAGACGGTCAAAGCCGTGATTGGTAACACCCCACAAATCAAACTGGAGCTTCTTGTCGTGGGCTGGAGACCCGCGGAAGCTTTCATAGGGTCCCTCCTCCTTTGCAAGGAGACAAGACTCCTCAAGTGCTGCAAAGTAGATAATCTCAAAAATCTCCTTGTTCAGCTGCCGAGCGACAGTCTCATCGAATGAGAGTCCAAGCATCATATACACATCCGCGAGTCCCTGAACTCCAATGGCGATCGGGCGGTGACGAAGGTTCGACTTTTGAGCCGCCTCCGTGGGATAGTAGTTATTGTCGATAACTCGATTCAGGTTGCGAGTTACGACGCGGGTCACCTTGGCGAGTTTCTCAAAGTCAAAGGAGGGAGTTCCTTCTGAACTCTCGACGAAAGCAGGGAGGCTCAGAGACGCCAGGTTACAGACGGCAGTCTCATCCGGGCTGGAAACCTCCATAATTTCGGTGCACAAGTTTGAAGACTTGATGGTTCCGATATTCATCTGGTTCGACTTTGAGTTGACAGAGTCCTTGTAGCACATGTAGGGGGTTCCCGTCTCAACCTGGGACTTGAGGACTGCGTCCCAGAGCTCACGAGCTCGCACCTTGCGCTTGAACCGCCCTTGTACCTCGTACATTTTGTACTGCTCGTTAAACTTCTCACCCCAAAGCTCCTGGAGTCCAGGGCACTCGTGAGGGCACATGAGGTGCCAGTCCTGATCCTTCTCCACTCGCTCCATAAACAGATCTGGAACCCACAAAGCCGTGAACAGGTCTCGGCACCTCATCTCCTCATCCCCCTGGTTCAGGCGCAGCTCGAGAAAGTCGAACACGTCTGCGTGCCAAGGCTCCAGGTAGACGGCAAATGCCCCCTTGCGTTTGCCACCCCCCTGGTTGACATAGCGTGCAGTGTTGTTGAAGACTCGAAGCATAGGAACGATTCCATCGGCAATTCCATTCGTCCCCTTGATGGGTGTTCCAGCTGCTCGAATGTTTGAGCAGTGAAAGCCAATCCCCCCAGACCACTTGGAAATCTGAGCACACTCCTTGAGAGTGTCATAGATTCCCTCAATCGAATCATCCTTTGTGGCGATCAAGAAACAACTGGACATCTGGGGACGGGGAGTTCCGGCGTTGAACATCGTGGGGCTTGCGTGAGTAAAATACTTTTGCGACATGAGATCATACGTCTCGTGGACCCGGGAAAGGTTGTCTCCGTGAATCCCAAGAGCTACTCGCATGAAAAGATACTGGGGCGTCTCCCCGGGCATAAGGTATCCCTTTTGGAGTGTCTTGATTCCAAAGTATCCAAAATCGTAATCGCGCTCGTGAACAATCCACGAGTCCACATCATATGGCACGTGCTTGACAATACCCTTGGAATGCAGAGACAACATTGCCTCACTGAACGTCTTTGGGCTATTTTTCTGAAGGTTCGAAACCACGATGCGAGTTGCCAAAATTTCGTAATCAGGATTCTCTGTAATCATTCCAATCGCAACCTCTGCACTCAGATTATCAATTTCTGAAGTTGAAATTCCATCATACATACTTGTGAAAACCTTTTGAGCCACCTTGGCTGGTTCCACATTGAGGGGTACAAACTCTGGAGCGCAATTTAGTTTTGAAATTCGTTGAGTCACCTTGTCAAAGAGCATATCGACCGAATCACCAGAACGCTTGATGACCTTCATTTGTATTTTCTACGTTTGTTTTTTTTATCCAGTAATGTCAATGGAGACTTATGATCGAAAGCCTATTCGTCTCAGTAACCCAACTCCTCTAGGTGATGCCTATTTCTCTGATTTCAATCGCGAGAGTATTCACTCAAACATCATTTCGAGTGTCATGGCGAAGACTGGAGTGCCCATTGCCAAACAGAATGATTCGGACCTCCAGTCTCTGATGCGTGTGGTGTATACTGACCTCGTGCGCGATCCAAATACGAATGTTCGAGCTCAGGTGTCAGCCATGAACTCGGAGGTGGTGAAGCGTGCCATCAAGACTATTTCAACTGGCGTGCTCCAGCAGGCGGTCTACCTCCGTGACATTGGCTCGAACCCAGTCCCTATGGCTGCCCCCACCAGCACCAGCACATATGGCAACAAGATTCCAACGAATTTTAAATTCGGTATATTTTAGTAAGAATGGGTGACCTTCTGAAAGCTTTCGGAATATGGGCAATCTTTTGTATATTGGCATGTTGTATTCAGTGCTTGGAGGCGGCAGCTATTGGAGCTGCGTGTACAGAGGATAATCCGAATTGTACAGCTGGAATGAGTATGTCATCTGGGTTTATAAACTGTATAGTGTGCATCACCTGTCTCTTTCTGGTTTACAAGGCGATGACTGAAAATAAAGTTTCCAATTAGTAGATGCGCGCCTTGGACGATATCATCATAGGCTTTCTCATATTTTTCGTAATTGAAAAAGCAATCAGGCTATTCAGTAACGCAGTCATAGAACCATGGGCGGAGACTCGCACTGATAACCCGAATATAGTTGAAAACTGGAAAATTGGTACAGAACTCCTGGTTTTGATTATTGTTACATTTTTTATATTCAAGTTTCGAAAGACTTTTCAGAGGTTCAATAACAGTTAGAGAGCCAAGGCGTATAGTTCTTAATGAACAGATTTCGCGATGAAACCGCGACGATGTGCAAGCAAAAAGGTTGGGACAAGGCGCACGTAAGTGTGGTTTGGATGTTACTGAATGAGGAGATGGGTGAACTTGCTTCGAGTATTCGACAGAGCCAGAGAATTTACAAAAAGACAGGACTGAAGAAGGACAGAGGGACAGATGTTGCTATGGAAATGGCTGACGTGTTTAGTTACTTGTACCAGCTCGCACATATGCTCAATGTTGACATAGACGAAGCGTGGGAGCTTCACAGGCAGAAGATTAAAACAAAAGTTTACAAAGAAAATGTAAGTAGTTAGTAATGGCATCGACTCTTATGATCGATGACCGTCTCCAGATTGACTTGTTTAATCCCACAACCTGGACCGGTGATTTCGGAATCAATAAAGATGGTTTCCGAAAGGACCTTTTTATGGATGGTTCATACACCACTGGAGTCGATGAGACTCCAATGACTATGAACGATGTTATCCCAGTCATGAACAGTACTGACCTTGCAGGGAACACGTACTTAAAGACCGCTGCACCAAGTGTGGCACCCTATACAATTTTTCCAGCGCGCAAGTTTGAGTTTTCAAACGGACGCATCACTTGGAAGCGTCCTCAGCTGCCTTGGAGTTGGGAATCGGGCAAGTCGACTGGAGACGCAGGCTCATCAAAGGACTCAAAGCTTATTTTGTTTCTTTTGATTGCCGTTATTTTGGTTTATTTTTTTGGAAAGATGAAATTCAAGTAATCTTGATAACCTTTGCAGCCTCAACCTTTGGGAGGGTTTTCGCAAGTTCCTCACGTGCTGTCAGGATGCGCGTCTTCAGCATCGGGCATGAGTGAGCCTCCGATTGGATGCATCTCACGCAACAATTCGTCTTGCAATCCTTGCACATGAGGATCCTGTTCTTGTGGGGGCACGTCATCCTTGACATAACAACAGATTTCTTCTCTAATCCAGGGGGGCGGGACATCATCGTCCCGAATCTCGCACAAACCGTGGGTTCGACCGGCAACGATACGGTCCCACGCTTTCTGCATAGCTGGCAAGTTCTTTGCAAACCACTCGCGATCCCTCTTCACTCGCACAATGACAAACTCCCTGGGCTTGTCTATTCCTTCGGGTCGAAACTGAATGAAATCACATTCCTCAAGGTCCGTAATTTCAAGTTGAAGTTGAACTTGAGGATAATAGTGCTTTGGAACCTTTGCCTCAATCTTACGGCTGAAAGGACACTTGATTTCTATCAAGAGTCCATCCTCGGTGACACCATCTGGGGATGCTCCAAGCCACGGGTACGTGCGATGTTGAACTAGACCAATCTCATGAGATTTGCGTCCAGTCATCTCATCGTACAAGTCCCGTACCATGGGCTCAAGGAGTGTACCGTGTGCAGTCGCTGCATTCCCAGCCCACTTGGTTCGAAGCACCTTCTTTTTGACAAATGCGTCAATTGATTCATATTGACTTTCCCCAATTGCACTTGCAATATCGCTTGCCGTAATCATATTCTCACGGAGATCTAACCATTCCTGTGATCTTTGTTCGGCGTACTCAGCCGCGAGAAGTTCCCTCGCTCGTTCCAGAATCCTTTGGTCCATTGACAGGGATCTTCTTGTTCTTAAAACGAGGGTCCGTCTTAAGTACAATTTCAGCGGCATTTTGTTCAGCCTGTTTTTTAGTTGTCGCATATCCACAGCCACAAGGCATACTGTCAACTAGAACACTGATGCAAAAATTACTGTTAATTTGACCATCCATTCGGTACTCGGGGAGAGGGTACTTGAGCGCCTGGCACCACCTCATGAGCTGATCTTTGTAGTTGTCATCAACCAGAGATGTCTGAACCTTTGTGAATGAATTGAGGACAAAATTCTTTGCGTGAACCATTCCAAGGTCAAGATAGATGGCACCCACCATAGCCTCAAAGACATCCTCCATAATGTTATCATTTGTGACCCATCCATTTCTCTCGCCCTTCTCATCCATCAGAATGAGCTTGTCAAGTCCAAGCACCTTTGAAATTTCGCAGAGTGTCTTGCCCCTGACCATCTTGGTGCGAGCCTTGGTCAGAAAACCCTCCTGCTCCTTCTCGTGAAGGTCAAAAAGGTGCTTTGTAATGATAAATCCGAGAACAGAGTCTCCCATAAACTCGAGAGTTTCATAAGAACCTGTGAGCCCAGAGTACCGCTTCAACGCGCTCTTATGAGTGAAAGCCCGTTGATACAGTTCCATATTTTTGATTTTTGTGCCCACAAGGGCGTTCATTTGATCGCGAGACAAGGGGGGAGGCACTTGTTTGGAAACTCCATTTTCAAACTCCATTTGCTATGATATATTACACAAGCTATTTAGTTTTAAGCCAGCTAAATTCAAGCAGAAGCGGCTGGCTTTGCCACCTTTGGGCGAACCTTCTTCTCCTTTGGGGGAGCTGCGGGAGCTGCCTCCTCGACGGGAACCACCTTCTTGGCACGGGGCTTCTTCACCGTCTCCTCCTTGATATAGTGCTTGCTCAGGTAGTGCTGCAGGTTCAGGAAGGTGAGCTGGACACCCTCGGGCACCTCCAGGAGAGCCTTCAGCTTGTCATCCAGGCTAATCTTCTGACCCGCCTTCAGACCATTCGTCTCAAAGTACTTGTTCATGTGGTTGGACACCTGGGAACGGGAGATCATCTCCTCGGGACCCAGGGACAGGAAACCGCGCAGAGCGTCAGTCACCTTCTGAGGCTTGTTGAAGCCATTGTTCTTGGTGCGAGCCTCCTGCTTCTCACCAGTTGGGTCCTCAATGTGCTGGCGAATCTTGCGAATCTCCTTGCGCACAGCCTTCATCTCCTTCATCAGAGCATCGAGGGTCACGGGAACATCGGTGGTGGCAGCCATTTCTATTCTACCCATGAGACTGGGCTTTAAGTGTCATTAGTGAGAGTAGAATCAAGACCAAAAACACGAAACCAGTGAAAACAATTTGCCAAACTTTGCGACCCGGGGGCTGAGGGTTCGAAAATGGAGCAGCCCCAATAGTTTCCGAAGGATCATCGTTTTGCGGTAAACTGCGGTTAAAGCCTGGGGGAAGTTGAGCACCAGTCGATGGTCGAAAATCTTGATTGAAAATTGGATATCTTCCAACATTCGTGCATGATGGTATACAGCATCCGAGATCACACGGGTAGACTAAACCGTTTTTTTTGTTTATATAACCACAAATTGAAGCTGTAATATCCAGGGAGTCAGTCAAACATTGACATCCCGAATTTATATATTCAGCACTGCAGCCTCCTGCGCTCATCTGACATTAAAGAATATTTTTGTTTATAATACAATGGAGTACGGAAAGCCACAGAAGCAGCCAGACGGTCGTTATTTTTTGAAGATTAGCGGTGGTCGTCATCAGGTGAATGGTTTGACTCTCCAGGACTCTCTTTCATCCAAGTCTGTCAACTTCAAGATTGAGGACTCTTCCAACCTGTTTTCTACTATTGATTCTGAGCTCCTCGCTCAAGCGAAGGAGTCCCGGGTCGAGTGGTTTGGCAAGGAGCTCAGTGACGAGACGATTGCAAACGCCTTCCAGGAGAGTGTGACTGATGATGTTCTCAGCGCGTCCCTGGCAACAGTCAAGGGCGAGGTGGTCACTGTGGCGTTCGACACGAAGAAGAACCCAGTCGAGCTCCAGGAGGTGGCATCCGGTTCCAAGTGTGATGTGCTCCTTGAGCTGTCAGGTCTTTGGTTCCTCAAGAAGTCGTTCGGTCCCATCTGGCGTGTGATCCAGGTGCGTGTCCGGGGTGGCGCGGCAAAGGTAACTTTCCCCAAGGAGTACCTCTTCACAGACGAGCCAGAGGAGGAGGATGACCCAGCTGACTACTTGGACTAAAGTCCGGGTCCGTCAGGAAAAAATATCACCATCTTATAATAATGAATCGCAAGGGACTGGCAATTATGGTTCTGGCGGCAGTCATCCTTCTACTTCTGTTCGCCCCCTCCCGCGCAAATTATGGTGTAACTTCCTCAGCTCAGCCTATGGGCATGAACACATATAACTCCATTTCTGAGAACGTTACCATGAGCAGTCAGTCTAAGGACCAGATGGGCGCCCCATACATGGGTGGCGAGACCGGTGGTAGCTCCGTGTCGTCTGCCAGCCTGATCCCCCGCGATGTAGTGGCAACCGAGGACTTTGGTCAGTTCAGCCCAGACAAGATCCTAGGCAACCAGAACTACCTGGACCCACGCAGCCAGATTGGCTACCCAGAGACCATCGGCGGTGTCCTGCGTAACGCAAACCGCGACTTCCGCAGCGAACCCCTCAACCCCCGCACCCCAGTGAGCATCTTCAACCTCAGCACCATTCCTCCAGATGTGATGCGCCCCAAGTTTGAGATTGAGCGCGAGTATCAGTAGTAAATTTCGAAAAATTTACTCCAGTTAAAAAAATGAGACTTATCTTTATTAATGGACTTTAAAAACGCTACGAATGAGTGGATCGCTATAAAGACCCAGCTCGCCGCAGCTCGCAAAGATCTCGGAACGTTGAATCAACGTGAAAAGGAGCTTCGCAAGTTTGTGACTCGGCACATGGGGGATAACAAGATTGACACCGTGAATGTCCAGGACAAGGTCAAGGTGAATCTTAAGGTTAAAACGGTAAAGGGGAGTATTACAAAGGACGTCATCAAGAAGGGTCTTTCAACCTTTTTTGGTGGAAACGAGGTCCAGGTTGAGGGAGCTTTCAACGCCATTCAGGACGCAGTCGAAGTGAAAGAGATTACAGGCGTCACTGTATCTGGCATCAAGAACCTTCTGGGTTAGAGACAGGGAACGTAAGTTTCACAAGTACAAATGGGTATCAATGATGAATACTCGCGTGATGCCTATCTAGGTGATCACTATGCATACGACTCGGACGAGTCAGATGAAATTGATGTTGAAATTGACCCAGAGGAGTGGGAGATTCGGTACTCCGAAGAAATTCACGACGGATGGGCAATTTTTCAGGAATTTATGACCGATAATTATTTAACAACCAAAAACAATTGCACAATTTCCAAGTTTATTGAACTCTTGATTGCTCCAGAAAAGTTCAGACCGACATTTAACCCTTCACAGAACGCATTCGCCGCTTGGAATCATATCAAGCGCGTGAGTCTTGTGAGAGAGAGGGTCCCCCCCGAGAATTTTTATACCTGGTTTCTTATATATGTTTGACATTACGGCTCCTAAAGTGTTGACCCCTGCACTTTTATTCGCAATTTTGAGCCCTGGACTTATTTTGGGTATTCCATCTGGTTCAGGTCTCTTAGTTCAAGTGTGTATGCACGCTCTTTTGATGTGCATTTTAGATTTCTTAATAATTAAATTTGGATTCAAGCTTAATGTAACTACAGCTGATATCATCGTTCCAGGTGTTCTCTTTATCATCATGTCACCAGGTGTTCTTCTGACCCTGCCTTCAATGTCCCTGCCAACCTCAGCGGGCGTCCATACCCTTGTGTTTTCCCTCTTTTACGCATTCCTTCGCGGTCAGTTTCCTGAATATTACTAATTGGAGTTGTTAATGGTAAAACACCTTGTCGTCGGACCAGGAGCTATGGGATATTTCATGTACTTGGGAGTTTTATCAAAACTCAAACAACAGGGGAGACTTGATGACCTTGAAGAGATTTCAGGATCAAGTGCAGGTGGTCTTTGCTCGTTTATATATGTACTCACGAAGGGCAATATTCCCGCCGCTCTTGATTACTCTCTGTCAGTTCCCATGGCGTCCCTGATGAAGCCAAATATCAAGAACCTTTTGAATAATTACGGGCTCGTGTCATCCAAAAAGGTGAGAAAAATTCTTTCTGAAGCGTGTAAGAAATTCACCGGGAAAGATGATATTACATTCAGTGAACTTTATAATTTAAGTCCTATCAAGCTCCACCTCCCAGCCTATTGTGTGGATTTCATGAAGACGGTCTATTTCAATGTAGATTCATCCCCGAATATGAGTGTACTGGATGCAGTCTCTGCCACCGTTGCTGTTCCTTTCCTGTTTGCACCTGTAAAGCTCGCGGATGGCTATAACTATGTGGATGGTGCGACTGCTGAGGCTATCCCCGCTGGTCCTTTCATAGGTCGTAATGATATCCTTGCTCTTCGTATTGCATGGGGGAGACTCTCAGAGGTGAAGGATCTGAAGAGCTACGCCTTGACTATTTTGTTTTCTAGTATGAAATTGAGACACATCTATGAGGTGCCAACCCATGATATCGACATACCCGACGATGATATATATGATTTTAGTGCGTCAAATGAGAATAAGCTCAAGATGTTTATGTTTGGGGTTTCCCAAAATTTTTCCAAGTAGATATAAATGCACGCCGACCTTCGCAAGCCACACACGCGTAAACTTACCGCCAAACGCATTTCAGTCAGGGGGAGCCCGGGATATTCCTATGTCCGCACGGCAAAGACAGTAAATGTCAAGGGAGTTCCAGCCTATGATGTGGGAACCATTGGCAGGTCCAAGAGTGTCATCGGTCCCCTCAAGCACGGGATGCTCACCAAGTTTGGCTACCACCCAGTGGAGGCGATGACCAATCGCCACAAGGCTCTTATGCGGGCAATCAACAAGGGCAAGGAGGACCCTCACGCAGTTCTGAAGCGTCTGGTTGCCATTAGCACTCTGACCAAGCGTATGGCTCCTCGCGCCTCCCGCATCTACAAGCAGGATGCCAAGTGGATTCACAAGAAGTACTCCAAGAATTTTGGTAAGTAAATAGTAGATGTCAAGTCGCCCCCCTCGGCTCGTAGGAGGACCTCTGTCCATCGCAGGAAACTCGAAAACTGCACGGGCAGCCGCGGGAAAGGTATCAGTTCAAATGGCAAAGACTCTCTTGCCAGCAGCCTTCAAGATTAGCGGTCTCGCCAATAATCACCATTCCAAGGCACTTGGACGGACCGCTATAAATTTCGTCACCTCAACAAATGCAAATAGGAATAGGCGCGCGAACGGACTCGTCAATGCAATGGTCAACTATTACTTTTCTCCGGGCAATTTCTCACCTCATACCAAGAGGATTGCGCTCGCTGCTCTCAACAAGGCGAAGATGTATGCCCCGAACCATTACGGAGCACTCAGACGATCAGTCTTCCGCAAAGCACCCCGTATACTATATAAAAGTCTTGTGCATTAGTAAGATATGAACAACCTCAACGTGAACAACGCGCGCAGAATGACCCCACAGGCTGCACGCGTTTTTCTTAAGAATTCGAAATTTAGTACATTCTATTCAAAAGGGAAGCGAGGACTTTTGCTGTTTTACATACTTTTACTTACGACTATGACTCCGCAAGTAGAAGCACATATTGGAACTCGAGCTCTCAATTACATCCGAGGAGCAAAGAAGAACGAGTCTACTTTGTTTACGCAGGCTCAGAAGAATGCGGCAGCTGCTGCAGCAAAACAGGCAGCAATCATAGCTGGAGGCTACACTGGAGGAACTGCAGGAGCGACAGGGGTGTTACTTGCCCAGATTCGTTCAGACCCTAAAGTTCACTATGCTCTTTTATTGATTGGAATTTCCATGTTCCTGTACCGGTACATGGCTATGCGAATGGCGGCAAATGCTCGACGCCATGAGGCAGCTGAGCGCAACAAGAACCGAGCACACTCACTTGCTCTCATCAACAAACAGCAAGAGTTTTTCTTGAAAATGATTGAGAAGCAGCAAGAAGCCATCCCAAATATAGTGATGGGTCTTCTTCAGGGAAGAGATCCATCAATTGCGGGACTTATTGCGAACCGTTGAAGACCTCCTATGAGCAACTGCCGCCAAGGTTCCTAAAGCAGCAAGGGTACCAAGAGCTTGTATCGTTCCCTTTTTCAAATGTGAACCAGTATTATGTGCTGCTGGTCGAATATATCCAGCTTTTATAGTCCTTTTTACTGAACGAGTCACGCGACTTGGTCTCATTGATCGTCCTAATTTATAAGCATACCCTTCAGTATTCATGAGTTCACGAATAAGTTTCTTTTTTTCATTTGAAAGACGATCATAACGTCCAAAAGGTAATGGAATACCTGCCCATCTGCGACTCGTCCCTCGCTTATAAAGATTTGGAAAATTTACGAAATAATCAAAATTATTTTTATTAAAGTATGTTCCATTACTTTTTTTTAGGTTCAAAGCTTTACTATTCGCAAGTGTAGCCTGACTCAGAAAACGTTTAATTTTTTCATGATTATTATTCGTCAAATTTCTCTTGAGTTTGAGTACTCGAGCTCTCTGAGTATTATTCAAATTAGCATTTGGACGGGCAATTTTTCTCTTTGCGAGTTCACCTGTTCTTACTCGAATCATCAAGTTTTCAACCTGTTTTTTAGATAGGGACTTTATATAGTGATTTGCCGCTCGTTTATTTTGAGGACTCAACTCAATAGTAGCAAGTCCCATAGAACGTAGAACTCGTCTGCCAAGACTCGCTGACATCTTACTACTTAAAAATATTTTTTGTGCAATTATAAATGGAGGATGCAGCCAGAAAGATATGGAATACCCTCGGACCAGGGTACTCTGAGCGAGTCTATCATAACGCATTTGAGGTGGAACTGCGTCAACGAAATGTCTCATATGAGACGGAGCGTATAATACCCATATATTACCAAGGTCATAATGTGGGTAATATAAGGGCAGACCTTATCATAGGCGGGGACACTGTCGTCGAGCTCAAGTCAGTCTCACGCCTGACTGATCAATTTAGGATACAAATTCAAAATTACATGAGACTCCTGGGTGTACCCAAGGGGTACCTCATCAACTTTCCTCTTGGAACTGCAGAGGTTCCTGAGATTGAAGTAATTTTGATCCAAAATTAGTTTTCATATCGTCCGAATAAATTCCCAATCAAGTTCATCACAAATCTTTCTCCATATTTGATCCTGAATATATAGTTTCTCCTTGGACTTGAGGAGGGGGAAGCATGGGAGATATCTATCCTCTGAGAGAAGTTCGCACATCTTATAAAGGACATAGGAGTAACTCAAAAAGTTCTTACGTGCAGCAGGCTTGTGTTTCTCGAACGGTGCTTGAATCTTATGAAACATGAGACGGAGCCTGTCCTCGAGTGCTTGGTCCATCGTCGGAGGAGTGATCCCGCCAAGTATAGTCGATATGTAGGGTGCGTGCTCATAGTACTTGTTCTTATCAATCTTCTTGAGCAGAGACCTCACCTTTTCATGAGTAATCTCGTCCAAGTTCTTAATCTTCATCTTTCTGAACTCGGTCCGGAGCTGTCCAATCACCTCATCGGGGACACTCGTCGACTCCTTTGCTTGAAACTGTGAAATCCATTCGTTAAAATGGTTCTCACGTTTATAGGAATACACGACATTCTTCTCCATTTCCTGTTCCTCCTTGAATCCCACCTCGTCTGATAAAAAGTACTCTGTAAATCCACATTCCGTGCACACGAGGTCACTTTGCTGCTCGTCGTGAATTTTTGTATATATCTTTCCGCAATTTTTACAAGGTTCAAATTCATACTCTTTCTTTTCACATACACCTTCATCCTCAACCTCCTTGAGGTACTTGCGGTAAATGTCGTTTCTTTGAACTCCTTTACGAGAGGAAATCTGTAGGTTTGCGACAGTCTTGGTACTTACCGTCGTCGTAGTATCCCCCGTGTATTCCCGTATAATGGGAACACACGCGAGTAGATATTCTGCAAGCTCATCCTGAGTTTTACAATTTCTAACTCTTTCTTCGTACCTTGCTTCCATTTATTTTATCATTAAAATATTTCTTAATTATCAATTTTTGGTGCTAAATAAAACTTGAGGTCTCCTAGATTTGCAATAGTATACCTGAACACAATTGGCATATTCTCATTCGTCGAGTCCTGCATAATCTGAATACTCGAACACATATTTGTCGCCTTGGTAAACAGGTTAATGTACTTGAGACTAAAAGTTCCACCTATGCGCTCCTCCGGTCCTTCATCAACACACTCAATGTCCGTCTTCTGGTTTGCAAAGTCACCCAGGCAACTCAACTCAAGTGTCTTTCCATGACGGAATATGCTAATCTCGTTTGATAGGTTCCCCATATCCCGGGTGTACCTCTGAAAGTCAATCGATGGCAGGGTGGTGACGAGGTTCATCTCAATATCCGGAATGTCTAGTATGTCCTCGTTAATGTCAAGCAATTTTAGTTTAAAATTAGTAAAAGATTTCTTGACTGTGTTTTCTATGATCATGTCCATATAGTCCCGACCAGTGATGGAGATGGTCAGGGTATCCTGACTGGTGATGGACTTGAGAAGCTTGTAGACATTTGACATATTCAGTCCGGCAATGATATTTACTGGACATTCATACTCCTCAAAGTTTTCAGCCCCAAGAACCATGTGAACCAGTGTTACGCGAGCAGTATCTAATGTCAAGACGTGAACACCCTTCTCGGTAAAATAAACATTCACGTCATTGATGATATCCTTCAGCACCTCAAACACAGACTTGAGAGCTGACGCTTGAATAGTCTTTAGATGCATTAGTTTAATTGTGCGTTTTTCCTCTAAGTATTTGAAACTCTGAGTTTTGCCATTGCATCTGTAACATTTGATGAAATTTTATCTTCTAGCTCTGGGGTGATCTCAGGCTGAAGCTGTGCCCCAAAATTATCAAATTCAAATAGGGTTGGCATTTCTGTGCCGTCTATGTTTGAACAGGAACTTGGTCTGGGGTCCCAAGACTCAAATTCGAAAGGAATCATAGACTCAAGCCACGGCTTGATGTCTCCCCCAACTTTCATAACTCCCTCATTTGTTACTAGCGTGGGAACCATTGTAATTTTCTTCGAGGGAACACCGAGCGTCGAAATGTTGTGATACCTCACAATCTCATTCAGAGAGGGCTGAGTCTTGATGAACTCGATAATTTGCGACGAAAATTTACATTTGTCCGAGTAGACCAAGAGGGCCATTTAAATTACATCATCTTTTTTGGATAGAAGATTTTCGCAGTCTGACAGGCGAACTGAAAGTTCGGCTTCGGTAGGTTCCTGATATAAGTCCAACGGACTTGGAAGATTTTCGCAGTCTACTAATAATGAAGGATATTGTCATCCTCGTACTAGTTATCATAGTCGCCTTTCTGGTCTGGAACAGCCGAGTCACCGTGTCAGGGTACACCGCCCCCCCAGTAGCGAATACAAATATCCCTGTTCCAGCTGATGTTATTCAGACAATAATCGACAAGATTCGGCAGACCAAGCCAGACGAGTACCCAATTGAAACCCTTTTCATCACCCCCCAGGCTGATGGAGTGTACACAAGTCGCTTTATGTTTTACAATACTCGCAAGTTCCTTGGGAACCAGTACGATGTTATTGCCAAGATTGGACCGGATGGAGCAGTCAATATCCAAAATATGACAGAGTCTTCCAAGGAGGATTCAAGCACTGGATACAAGCCCGATACTTACAAGCCGTATGAAGATATCAATAATAACTCAGCCAGTCAGCTCAAGTCTGTTCTGGCAACCCGACCAGAGACGCCAGTTGTTACATCTCTGAATCTTGGAACCCGCGCTTGAGCGTAAAGATTTAGTAAATAAGTCCTTCGGACTTGATAGGAATGTCAGTGTCTGCTCAAGACATTGCAAAAATGGAGCATGCTCGTCAAAATGCCCGAAAGGAGTTTTATAAAGCTCTTCTCGAGCAATTTTGTAGGAAAATTAAAAATTCCGTACAGCTCGGTCAGAAGGAGTGTGTCCTGACAGTTCCTGTATTTTTGGTTGGATTTCCAAAATATGATTTATCAACAACAGTTCGATACATGTGTCGCCAGCTTCAGAGACTTGGATACATTGTGACTCTCATGGGACCTCTGGACATCCGAGTGTGGTGGAAAAAGCCCCCAGTTCACCAGATGCTTCCGGAAGAGGTGGAGGAGGTGGAACTTCCAAGCCTTGTCAATTTGCAAAAGATGGCGAGTAAATTGAGGAAGAAGTAGCTATGAGTCCGACCATCTGAAACCTTGTAATGTCTGTGGAGCTGGAGGTGGTCTAGAATCATATGTCTGCGTATGAGCTGTCTGTGGAGCTGGAGCCGGTTTAGAATCATACCTCTGTATAGGAGCTGTCTGTGGAGCTGGAGGTGGTCTAGAATCATATGTCTGCGTATGAGCTGTCTGTGGAGCCGGAGCTGGTTTGGGAGCTGGGACGGGAGCTGGGGCGGGAGCTGGTTTGGGAGCTGGGACGGGAGCTGGTTTGGGAGCTGGGACGGGAGCTGGGACGCGACTAGTACGATACCCTGAAGTTTCTTTACAAAATAGGAAAAAGATGACGAGTACAAGAATGCTCCATAGTGCGATACGTTCAATTATGTGCATTATTATACAATCAATAATTTTATTTCGAGAATATAATGGAACTCATAAACGAATCTGAGCGCAGATTCACCAAGAAGCTATGTGACTCAATGACCCCTTCTATGATTGAGGCATTTTGGGAGATTTGGCTCGAGGCTCAGAAGGAGGCAAAGGGGAAAAACACGACCCAGGTCTTCCAGCAGCTCCTCCGCGACGTCAAGACGTGGAATTCTTCAATTTCAAACCGAAATACAGAGGCAATCATCAAGAACAACCCCATGTTCCCCAAGCTACTCGCAGCCGTCTTTGTGATTCACGTCAAGATTTTGAGTTCTATCCGAACTGACAAAAAGTCAAAGAAGATATCCATCAAGCTCCCAGCGAATGATGTATTTGTTCAGAGGTGTTATGAGGCGTGTGCAAAGGACATCTATGAGGATCCCGATATCATAGTGAATAAGAACCACTCGGATGAGCACAGGAAAAAGGAGCTTCACAAACGTTTCATAGTTCACATCTGTGACATTATTGAGGAGCTTGTTCCAATGGCTGAGATTCTGGATACGTACCTGAGTCTTCCTACAGGTGATGAGGGGATGAACTTTGACGAGGAGGAGGATGAGGTTGAAGATGTTCAACCAATGGAGGAGCCAGTGCAGGAGGGCTTTGATGAGGCACCTCCTCCTCCTGAGCAAGGGAACATGCAGTTTGGTCAAACCCCAGGTGGAAGCCAGACGGTGACAACCACAAACACTCTGACACCCCCATCAGTTCCAGGGGGTACTCCAGCTCCCTCGAATGACAATCTCTTTGATGATGCACCTGATGATGTGAAGAAAATCCCGCAAAACTAATGTTTTTAGATGATAGAAATGGAACAGTATTTCCAGGAACCATCGAGCGCTGCAATCATAGCCGCAGCAGTGACAATGGGTTACATATTCATTCGAGCAAAGATGAATGGAGATGAAAAAATTAAGAATTCAGAATACTTCAAGCCAGCCTTTTTGGTCGGTCTTTTGGTCTTTTTCATTGTCAGCCAGGGTCAGGGGTCTCACGGATCCGTGTCAAAAGAGCCCTTTTAAAGACTTAAGGTGTTAATATAATAATGGCGTCCTCCAGTGCATTTAACGAAATGTACTCTCAGTTTCTCGGTGAGCTTGCACAAACTTTCCCCGAGGAGCCCGCAATTGCAAAGATGGTGAAAAAGACCAAGGATCAGAAAACGTACAAAAAGATTATGAATAAGTTGTCCCCGTGGGCTCAGCAGATTATGGAGAAGGATCCCAAGTTTTTTTGCGAGGAGAATGAGTTTGCTGAGATGCTTAACCTCCACGAGCTCTGGAAGAAGAAGGATGTGTCCGATGCGACTCGTCAAGCTATCTGGCAGTACATTAGCTCTCTGTATGGTTTTGGGGTAACTCTCCAGATGATTCCTCCTCAGTTTATGAGTGTTATCGAGTCTGAGGCTGAGAACTGCGCCAAGGGACTCAAGGAGTCTGGGGGCGAGCTCAGTGAGGCAAATATAATGGCAGCCGCCCAGAGCATGATGAGCAAGTTGCTCGCAGGCGGTGGTCTCCCAGGACTTCCCGGGGCACCCCCACAGAGGAAGGCGACGAAGAAAGACTTTATGGCTCTGGACTAAAATCTCAACAAATACCAGAATGGATCCAAGAGAGATTTTCAAATCAAGTGAACTCCTCGACTTTTGGCCAACAGCCAGCCAGTCTGCAAAGGAGCGCGTTTCTTCGACAACTCGATTTATACTGTATGCCACTTGCATAATTTACCTTATTAATCGTGATACTCGGGTGTTTGCACTGGGTATCCTTGCTCTCGCAATTCTGTACTACCTCTACAACATGAATATGATTTCTGATGGAAAATTGAGGGGTTCCGTCACAGACGGACGCCTTCCAGGTCCCCTCCGCGATAATGTGTCTCTCCCCAGCTATGACAACTCGATGGCTAATGTGCTTTTGAGTGATTATGTCGACAATCCAGACCGCCCAGCAGCCGCATGGTACCCAAGCATGCGCACAGAGGTTCAGCAAACCTGGAGCCAGATTCACCCATTTGAGCGTCAGCGAGATGCAGAGCGTAATTTCTACACTATGCCATCAAGCACAATTCCAAATGACCAGGCTGCCTTTGCATATGGTGCATTTGGCAAGCCATTCGCGCCCAAGTGTAACGACCAAGGGGGTGCCGCTTGTGATCCAGACCGCTTCTACTCCGCCTTCCCAGAGAGCACACAAATGCGTGGAGGAAATGGAGGTGGATACGGGGGTGGGTCCAAATAAATTTAAATATAGCATTAAAGTAATAATGCCAACTCTTGATACGAGTCCTTTGACTCTTGAGAAGGGCGTGTGGTTTGGACCCGCTCAGGTGGTTCTGGCTGATAAAACAGCTGTGGAGAGCACTCTTCGTGAGCAGACCACCAGTGCATGGAAGAAGGGCTGGTCCGAGAAGGCATACGACTTTCCTAATACTTACGTGAACCTTCCACTGCGTGTGCTGTATTGGAACCCAATCACCACCTTTGGTGAAATTCAGAATGAACGTTTTGAGCAGCGCTACTACAGCAAAAAGCCAAAGACCTTCAATCGCTAAAAAGATAATATCCTACTATTAATAATGGACCCATTGGCTATAGCAGCTGTCGTTGGTCTTGTGTTTGCTGGAAAGCGACTTGCTGATGGGCGCAATGAAAGCCCCCAGAGAAGCCGTAAACCACTCCCAGCAACCACGGCACCCCTCACTCGCCGAGATATTGATTTGAGATCAAATGCTCGTGATCACGGAAAGGATTATACGGATATGTTTAACCAGACTCCAGATGTTGGTCGGCGCGTTGGTGACTGGCGCCTTCAGCCCAAGGAGGCGATTGCAAATCTCCAGGATATGTCCCAGACAACTTCTCGGTTTCCATTTGGTCAGCCCGTGTATGATTTGTACAATCGTGAATACATCACGAATAAGATGAACAATGTGAGCCCATTGGAATCTCCAAACACTGTGGGACCAGGTCTAGGTGTTGGACCAAGTGTTCGCGCAGCTGGAGGTTTCCACGACTACTTCCGTGCTCTCCCAACGAATATCAATGAGGAGAAGCTCACGACACTTGAGGGACGTCCAGGACCTCCCAGCCCTGTCGTGAAGAGTGGAGGAGCTGCTTACATTGGAGACATGACGCACCAGGCAGCCCAGTCGAAGACTGCCTTCCGCCCGCCAGGTGCATTTGGAGGAGGTGGTGCTCAGAGCGCAATGGTTGCCCCAGAGGGACGCCCAGACTACCTCAAGACCCGCAAGACGACTCGCCGCCAGGAGTCTGGTCTTCGTAATGACACTCTTGCAGAGGGAGCTCCCAACTATTTCGTCAAACAGCCATATGCAGAGGGTAAGACGTGCTACACGGATACTACCCTCACTCGTGCAAGTGGCGATCGCTCCAAGCCCGATCGTGCAGCCAATGGAGCTCGTATGAATGTTCGCAACGATCCAGTCAACCAGGTGGGAGCTGCCACCCAGCTTCGCCCAGAGGCTGAGATTCTCCCAGTGCCACCCATGGGTCTCACAGGCGCGAACCAGGGCAGGAGTTACCTCGCACCTCAGTTTGATGATCCACTCAATGAATACAAATCAAACCCCAATCCACGTGCACAGCCTGATTTCCTTGATATTGCAATTGCACAACTTGACAAGAATCCGCTCGCATATTCACTTGCAGCTCCCAAGCAGGCGGAGCGAGAAATGGATACCAAACCTTTTAACACAGTANCAGTGAATTAAATTTGGGTTCCGGAGTCGCTAAAAAAATATAGACACAAAGTAAATGTCTGGAGGTGTCGTTCAACTCGTAGCTGTTGGACCTCAGGACGCTTGGCTAACAGGCAAGCCCGAGGTCTCTTTCTACCGGTCGAATTACAAACGTTATACTCATTATTCTAACTCAGTTGAGCGTCAGGTTATTCAGGGAGCACCTATCGCTAACGGTATTTCCACCATCCGCTTCGAGAAGAAGGGAGATCTGCTCAGCTATGTGTACCTGACTGCCCGTGACAACAACGGTGCAGGCATTGTTGGACTTGATTGGTCCAAGGTGATTGACAAGGTGGAGCTTTACATCGGAGGTCAGATTGTGGATACCCATGATTTCGAGTACATGACCGATATCGAGCCAATTGTTGGCGCACAGAACTTCTCTCAGCGGTACNTGAACATGAATGNTTCTGGTCCTACTAGCCAGAAGAACTCNTTCTTCCCACTCAAGTTTTTCTTTTGCAAGGAGTGGTCAGTGGCTCTGCCCCTGATTGGTCTCCAGTTCCACGATGTGGAGATCCGCATCACCTGGTCTCCCTACCTGAACCAGAACATCAATATTGGTACCACAACCTACCCAGTCCTGAGTGCACCCAACGGAAACGCAAACGTGTTCAGCGTGAACCAGGGTTCCCTGGCATTTTCCAACACAGCTAACTTGGTTGTGTCCCAAACCATCGGTCCTCTATTCCCAGGTATGATGCTGGCATCCGCTACATCCAACCTCCAGGGGAACGTTGCAGTCGTACAGGGTGTCTCTTCCAATTTAACAGCATATTCTAACATTGGATTTTCAAACATATTTGTTTCATCTTCTGGTTCCGGGGTGAATAGTGGAATTGCCAATGTGGTTGCCCTTTTCAACACTGCAGGTGGTCCAGTCAGCGCCTATGCTCCAATTGTTTCCGCCCAGATTCCTCTACTGGTTGCTGCCGGCTCTGCCGCCACGACGACTGCTACTTTAACACTCGCCCAGGTGTCCAGTTACAGCGGATCTGGCTCACTGGCAGTTGGTCAGTATGTGGCAGGTCTTCCCTTTGCTGGTCCAGTCTCCGTGTCGAACGTGAACAGCGCTACAAGCGTCACTCTCACTTTCCCATCTCAAATTACAGGTCCCGTCCTCGCAGGTACCACCATCTCCTTCTTCAACGGCACCTCGAACACCTCCACTAGCTATTCACAGGTTCAGTACCAGACATGGTCCAACTTCGTGTACCTCGATCAGTCCGAGCGTGATTGGTTCGCCAAGGAGAAGCAGGACCTGCTCATTACCCAGGTGCAGCGTGTGGTCATGGGCACCAACCCAGTCCAGGAGCTGGCACTGGCTCAGCCAGTCAAGTTCATCGCCTTCCCTTGTGTGAACTACAGCCAGATTTTCGCAAATGGTGCTGGTTCTGCAGCAGCTGCCAACTACCAGCTCAAGACCCAGGTGAACGGAGTGGATGTCGGCGATACCCGTCACATGTACCACTGGGTGGATGTGCCCCAGTACTACAACACTCCTTGGGGCTATATCCACAATAACCAGACTGCAAATGTGGCAATCATTTCTTACTGCCTCGACACCTCCAAGCTCCAGCCCACTGGCACGCTCAACTTCTCTCGCCTCGACAACTTCCGTCTGGTTGTGCCTTCGACTCTGACCAACGGTGTGCAGGGTCTGGCAAATCCCTACATCAACTACCCAACCCAGTACCTGTATGCAGTCAACTACAACGTCTTCCGTATCCAGAACGGTCTCGGGAGCATCTTGTACGCTAATTAGAAATATTTTCTGCATAAAGAATGGATACCAGGGTATAATATGGAAGTTGTTAAAAGGTGAACGCGGTCATCAGAATCTCCACTCCAGGCTGCTTCAAAAAGGATGGTCAACT
>JGI24890J29729_1000105_pt1 | contig 68707 bp, 83 predicted proteins | sample FreactcultureFD7_FD_29729 | JGI IMG/M metagenome (IMG submission 29729)
CCGAGCACACTCTTGCAGAGTGGTCCCTCACCCTCTCCAAGCACACTCTTGCAGAGTGGTCCCTCTCCCTCTCCGAGCACACTCTTGCAGAGTGGTCCCTCACCCTCTCCGAGCCCAGTGAGCCTCAATGGGAATCCAGGATGCGTTGCTGGATACAAGTATTGTCAAGGTCCAAATCAGAATGGAATTAATACAGTATTCTATTCAGCAAATTGTCCCAAGTCATCAAGTCTGATGCACGATCTTGGATCACCCACTTCATGGAAAACGATTGATTGTGGAAAGAATCCATCTCAGTGTATATGGCAAGATGTATGGAAAGATACGGATGTATCACCAGGTGCATCACCAACCACCTTTAACCTTGGGAATAACGTACCAGCTGTTCTTTGTAACAATGATGATTTGATCATAGGGTACTGCCCAACTTCAAAGTGATGTGAACAGGTTACCGCCAATAAAATATTTGAAAGTATAAATGGAAACCACACGCAAATGGGTTGTGGATTATTTTTTGAAAACCTTCGATGCCAAGACTTCAAAAAATATAGAGGTTTCCATATACAATTATACATTGAGGTACAAAAAATCAATGGGTAAAAGATTCACACAAGATGCTAATTTCAAAATGCATTATAAACACCGTTTCTTTACACTTCGTAATGCCATTTCGAATGGAGGTTTGGGTACAAGGATAGTATCGGGTGCAGTTTCTTGCAGAGATCTTCTGAAGATGAATGCTGAACATTTGTGGCCAGATGGACCTCAGGCTGAGAGCATAAAAAAGGTTCAGACTCGTGACATGGAGATTCTCAAATACAAGGCTCAGAGCGAGGAGGAGGATTATGTAGGAACTTTTAAATGTGGAAAGTGTAAATCCATGAAGACTACATATTATCAGATGCAGACGAGGAGTGCAGATGAACCGATGACAACCTATGTAACTTGTGAAAATTGTGGGAACCGATGGAAATTTAGTTAAAGAAATTATGAGACCTAATAGATAATGAGTTTTATAAAAGTACTTACAGATGTTAATGATGTCATAAGTAGTATTCCAGCCCGTGTTGTCAACACAAACCCCGATGGTTCTTTCAATATTCAATATCTATCCAAAACCGATAAGAAGCATGTAAATGGTAGGAATATTTATGAATATGAAACTGAGATTTATAACATCACAGATGATTCCATAAATGAATACATGTATGATGAAAATGAGGGTGGTTTCAAGATGATTGGAGAGGATATATACGTTCGTTTTTCAGGCGGGGAAGACGGGGATGATGATGACGATTACGTACCATCTTCAGAATGTGAATCCGAAGAGAATTCGGAAGAGGAGGATTCTGAAGAAGCTTCGGAAGAATTTGAGGATGATATTGAGGATGATGATTAAAATAGTTTATAATTAATAATGTACTATATACTTTTGATCATCCTTGCACTCGTCTTACTTTGGTTCTTTATGAATTCGGCGCATACAAAGAAGGGTGAGTGTGGATGTGGTGGGTTAAAAACGAGTGACACTTTAATGTAAATGATTCAGTCATTTGACGCGACGAAAGAAGAACACGTCAAGTGGTTGAAGAAGGTGATTGATGCACCAACTGCTGAAAAATTTGATATAATGACTGATAATCCTATGAAGAAGAGCATGCCTCCATTTGAAATTCCGCAGGTTTTGTTTGCAATTTCAATGAAGTACACTCAGGCGGTTTTCAAAGGGGTGGCGTTTATCCCTCAACAAATAAATTCTCATAATAGTCTTTGAAAAATTCAGGATTTATATCCCATGAAATGTAATTGCCTCTCATATTCAGCTTATCTGGAGCCAATAGAATCTTTTCAACTTCTACGATTGGTAGATTGTGATTTATACACACCGAATGAAGATTATCAGTGTCCCATTCGGTTATGAAAATCTTGGTGAGTTCGGTTTCAACGTCACCATATCGAACAAACCAATTGTTTGAGTGTGAAAACTCCACAACTGGCCACTCTTTATCAGCTGCAAATTTGGCTTCCAGAATTCTTCCAAAATGTACCGCATCTTTTCTTTTACTGAATGAGAGAACCGCGGTACATTTTTCTTGAACCGTAAAAATGTTTATACTTGTTGTGTGAAGAGTGAAGCATGGCTTTGGTTTTACACCCAGAACCTTGGTTGACCGCACTGAGACAGCTGCCATTCTTCTTATAAAGGTGTTTATTTTTAAGCCTGAGCTTCACCCCAAAAGAGATTCAAAGAGTAAAGAGTGATTGCTGTTGATCCGACGTTTGTAATCTGTACCAAAAGAGTGTCGGGTCCATCTGGGAAACAATTGTTTCCACCTATGACTCCGTTACAAATCTCCTTGAGACCTGAAAGATCGATGGAGTTTTGGGATCCGGCATTGCTGATTGTCGAGAAGACTCTCTCACCTGACCCGGCTACAAAGGTGTAATTTGAATTTGAAATCGTGGTGGAAACCTGTGCAAAGCTTGGTTGGGATCCATTTGCATAATTATTGATTGGAGTCCAAGACCACGACCCCGCATTCACGGGGTAATTGCTTGCAGATGTACTTGTAAAGACTGGATTTAAAATTCCAGAAACTATGACTGATCCCAGTCCTAAAGTCGCAGTTTGTGCCCAAAGATCCAAACGCTGTAACAGAAGCTGGGCACGGTTTAAAAGTTCTTTAAGCCCCAAGTCAGCCGTGATGCCATTTGAGACTGTTGGTGCCAGACGCAAGCAAAATACATTCTGTGTGACGTTGGACGCAATACCTGCAGCCAGGTTATTGGTCTGATAATTAAAGAGGTACCCGCGATCCTGATCAAAGAGACCATCCATGATCAATGCAGAACCCCAGTGAGTCAAGCTCGGTACACATGTACTGCTCACTAGAAATCCAGTTGATGGAACCGAATACATTGATATGACTCCAAGTGCGGTGGCTGTAAAGGTTCCAGTTATGGGAAATGTTAAACTATTGTACGTTGGGTTTGCACCAACTGTGAATGTATTGTTCACCTGGATACCCGTGCTTGTATAATTGGGTAAGAAGGCTCCTACATTTATGAGATTTCCAGGTATGAATTGTGAGTACGATGAAGAAGTTGCGTATCCCACATATATCGTCCCACTGCTCGTGAAAGTCCACGGCGTTGAATAATTGATGGTTACGTTGTTTGTCGTGCATGCAGTCACCAGGAAATTTCCATTGGGTGGAGTTCCGGACCCTGTTATTCCACTTATGGTTATGAAACTTCCTACAACGAATGGCGGTGCTGCAATAGTGTTCTGAAACGTTATGACGTTACTCGCGGTTGTTCCCCCTACTGTTATCGCATTATAGTATGTTACTGTGGCTGTTGACCCATTCATAGATATGGCACTCACCACCGCGCTTATGCTGGTGGGTAAAAATGTGGAGGCTTGTCCGCTGGTCACAGTAGCTGAGTAGTTTCCAGAGGTGGGTAAATAAAAGTATGCGGATGTTGGAGTTGGGGCTGGACTGGAAGCCACTGTAAAGCTTGTATTGAGATTTAACCCTGATGATTGACCGGTTGCACCGGTGATGTACATTGTTGTCCCGGGATTGAACGGAACCACGTTGGTGTCAATTGCTGTGAATAACACGTTGGATATCTGGGTGTACACTGTTCCGGTGCTCAAAGTTCCATAGGACCCAGTGGATGGTACCAAAAAGTTTACCGATGTGCTCGATGAATTTGTAACTGTGAATGTGGTGTTCAAGCTCGATGGTGTAAATCCAGAGAGGGTCACCGTGTTGCTCACTGGGATGATGGTACTTCCAAGGAATGAAGAGAATGAAAGAGTCGCAGTTTGACCAAATACGGTTGAGAATGCAGTCGCCTTGTATGCTGTAACACCTGGCATATTTATTATGGCCGAAGTGGTTGTGGATCCAGTGACTGTATACGCACCAGCTATACCAGCTGAGCTCGGTGTAAATGTGCTTGGTATTCCCACAGTTGTTCCGACTGGAAATGCTGTTCCACTTGAGAATGTTATAAACCCGAGACCAGCGCCGGAAACAGTTCCTGAAGTGGTTTGTGTGAAACTATCGAATGTATTCCCCAATGAAAATGTAACTGTGGTGGTGTTACATGTCAACACAGTAAAGCTTGAATTTATAAGAGTACGTGTGTTGCTTGTAGTAAGAGGTAAAAACCCAGAGAGGGTCACGATGCTCCCAACTGGGAAGATTCCGTTATATGTAGTGGCGCTCGTGAATGTGACGGTTCCGATTCCACCTGTGAGAGTCAACGTTCCACCAACCCCTATGTTGGTTATGAATGATGTGGGTGTTACATTTTGAATCGAGATTCCAGTGGCCGTTGGTTGAATCACATTGAAGGAGGATGGCACAACGTAGACTATGGCGTTGCTCGTATTGGTGTGTAAATTTGACAGTGTACCCGCAGTCAATTGTCGGTTTGTGTCGATGACATTGTAATTCAGTGGCGCCGTTCTTGTGAGACCGGTCAATGAATTTGTTCCATTCTTTGATGTGTACGTTATAAACTCGTTATCAATCATGATTGTTCCAGCAGAGGGCCAATACGTCACAGGATCACTCAGTGTGATGCTTGTATCATAGGGCCCGAGCGTATTCGACAGGAGACTTGCAGCGTGACTCGTCTCAACGACAAGCTCGTAACGCACCGCCATGTTTCCGGTTCTCATGTAAGCCTCGTCATTTATGTTATTTTGTCTGTATCGGTGAGCGTACACCCAGTTTCCGTCACTCCCGCGAATCATGAAATCGATAAAACCAGCCCCATACCACGTGTACTGGAGACCCAACATTTGCATCTTGGTTTGGTCAAACTTGAATCCAGATGGACCGTTTCCGTCAATCGTGTCTCGGTTAAATTGACTTTGCGGAGTTCTCGTTTCTCTGATTTTACAGATGATTGCGGGTGAATTTGATGATACTCCAAAAGAACCTCGAAACGGGGGGTTCACCGTCATTACAGTCTGAGACGTTATAGATGTAACCACGTGTGACATTCCTTTGAGTGTAATCTTATCACCCACCTTGAGTTGATCAGAGTATCTGGTTCCCAGACCATTGACGAGTTGAGAATATGCATTTACATATGAAGTTCCTGCAATCTGGAAAGTGCTCGAGCGTTTTACAACCCATAGCGTTTGCCCATCCCATTCGAAAAACATTCCATTCTGATCATCAAAGGTGCCGACTCGAGCCGATGCTCCATGCCAGTTTGACATTACGAACCGAGGTTGGTCTCCGAAGAGTGGGCTCACAGTTCCGAGTTGTTGCGTGGCTATAACCTGGATTGTAATCTCGTCAACCACATTATAAACTGTATATGTACCATTATATCCAGGTGTGGCTATCCCTTTGATAATCACAATCGCACCAGGTTGAGGATTCCCATGTGGTATACTGCATCCAATTGTTATGAGACTCCCGACAGTGACTCCGTTTGAAAAGAGTGTTACTATATCATTATTTGGGCAAAAGAGGGTTCCAGAAGACCACATGAGACCCTTTCCGGATTGGTACCTGAAAACCTTCTTCGACTGTCTCACAATGGAGGCTCCGTATGCTGGTATGACGGGTGAAATTAAAACACCACCGTCATATGGTCGGTGAACAAAGGATGCATATGTTTGAGTATACGTATTTCCGGTTGTGGTGACTGTTCCAAGGTTGCTTCCAACTGTTACATATGTAAAGGTGGTTGGACTTGGGGTACTACCTATTATATAACTTCCATTGTACCCGGTTGGAACCCACCCTATAGATACTACCGGTGTACCGGCAATGAGTCCATGGTTATTGGTTGTCGTGAATGTAACCACATTTCCAGTTGACGTCGGTGATCCGCTCAAGGGAATTTTCAGACTTCCATATGAAGGGCTCAGATTAGATGTGGAATAAAATCCAGCCTTTCTTATGATTGAATAATTTGTAAATTGGGATGTCCCTGCACTTTTTGAAACTTGCCCCTTTGCTTGGTACTGAAAATTGATAAATTGAACAGATCCATATGTTGTTATGGTGACTGCTGGTGAGGAAATGGATAGAGAGGTTGCAGAGTTTGTACCGGCAACTGTGACATATTGACCATTTAAAGAATTTGGAACAAATCCGATTAAATTCACAACAAACCCAGGTCCATTGAATGGAGCTCCGGTAAATCCACTCAGGGTGAGTGTACCGGCACTCTGTGAGTTGGCAGTTGGAGTGAATGACCCGGTTGAAAGGATGCTAGTGATTACAAAAAATCCCTGAGCCTTGTCATAATCGTTTGTATTGTTTCCAAGACCCTGGATTGATATGGGTGTACCCACGATAGGTAGACCGGATTGGGTAAAAATATTACTCACGGTTATGATCGAGGGTGATCCTGCGTCGCTCACAATTGTTGTATTTCCCAAAGTAAACCCGTAATCGGTTCCCGGAACTTCAAAAAAACTTGGATTTCTACGAATATCAGCATACGTTTGCCATTTAGTTGCCTGGAGACCATATTCAAAATCTGCATCGATGAGTGATTGACCTTGTGAAACGCGAGTTTTTTCAATCGCATCGGTTCCAAAATCAAACGGTCTGGTTATCTGAGGTCCCTGATATTTGTTTCCCAGTGAACCGTCTATATTCATTATTAGTAGCCCAACAATTTAATTCAAGCATCACTCTGTACCTCGAGAGTAAATGACCAATCAAGACCGTTATTATTCAAAACATTCCCGTAGCGATCTATGACTCGCACTATAATTCTGTCTATAAATTTGGATTGGTCAGTTGCGATTATGTATTGTTCATTTTGGATGTTTTCAGACCATTGTAAAATGGCACCGGAACTTACGTTGATTGGTATCTTGAAAGTTCCAAGAGTATTCTCTTTGGAAGAGGTGCCAAAATCTGGAAAGTACAGGTACACATACGTGTCAAAGTTTATAATGTATGAGTTTTGAGCCACACCGGATTGACCGCTTGTAAACCCCAAAAGATTCATCAAAGTCCCAGAAAGGGGAACCGCTCCACCTTGAGCCGGTGTATACTGGAACGTATTTGTGAGACCCGAAACCGAAAAGGTGCCAACCGATGGAGTCGTCAGACCATTTAAAGTATTCAACAGGGTACTCAGGTTGTAATTTCCGGGATTCACGGTGTAAGCGTTGCTGTTGATTGTGAAAGAATTGTAAGGGCTTCTTATGTTGTAAAATCCGATTGGCATCTGGACATTTTTGAGAGCCACCTTTCTTATATTTCTATGAACGTGATTCAATAAGATTGTACAATCGAAAGGGTTTGCAGATGCCACGCTTTTTGAAGATGTGTCTACATGAATCTGGTGTATGCAATTTCCAGGGGTTCCACAGTTGTTCATTTACTTAAGGACTAAGATTATTAGTTTATTACATGGAGGATGTTACACTTCTTCAAGAGTATAACGTGAAACTTTTTAGGGCTGAGGAGGATGATATAGTTTCAATAATAAACAGTACTCTTGAAGGAAATGTTTCTGAAGAGGCTTTCTTCTTGGTTGATATTGGAAAGGTGATTCGTCAGGTTCAGAAGTGGAATGAGTTTTTGCCTGATGTAAAACCATTTTATGCTGTGAAATGTAATCCTAATACTCTTATTTTAAAGGTGCTTGCAAGCCTTGATGTAAATTTTGATTGTGCCTCTAAAAATGAGATTGCAGCTGTGATGAATATAGTCGATGACTCTTCTCGCGTTGTCTTTGCAAACCCAGTCAAGATGATTTCACAGTTGAAATATGCGCGTGCAAATGATATCGATCTCATGACTTTTGATAGTGACCAGGAGTTGTATAAAATTAAGGTGTATCATCCATATGCAAAGCTTATTCTCAGAATAAAGGTGGATGACGCGGGAAGTAAGTGCAGGTTTGGCTGTAAGTTTGGCGCTGATATGAATGATATTGAGAGAATTTTTGAAATTGCCAAGGCGTTGGATATAAAGATTGTGGGAATTTCATTCCATGTAGGTTCGGGATGTACCGATCCTGAAAAGTACCACAATGCAATCCAGGATGCCAAAAAATGTTTTGAGATTGGGTCTCGATTTGATTTTCAAATGGATACTTTGGATATAGGTGGAGGTTTCGAAGACACTTCAAACTTTGAAGAGATTGCAGGTGTCATCAAAGATGCTCTGACTGTGTTTAAAGGAATTAATGTGATTGCAGAACCTGGACGTTTCTTTGTTTCAAGTAGTCACACATTGGTACTCAATGTTATTGGTAAAAAGGGAAACATTGAAAAGGGTTTTGTGTACTATTTGAATGATGGAATTTACGGATCTTTCAATTGCATATTTTTCGATCATGTAACCCCAGTTATTTGCCCATTCAATGAAAGGGATGGTGAAAGATACAGGTCAACTATATTTGGACCAACGTGTGATTCCATTGATAAAATTGCAGTTGATGTAGAACTTCCAGAATTGACAGTGGGTGAGTGGTGTTATGTTGAAAATTTTGGTGCTTATACGTGCGCTGCTTCAACATCTTTCAATGGGTTCCATCATACACAGTCAATTAATATTCTCACCTCTTAGTAACAATGGCGATAAGTACTTCTATGAGAAGAAGGGCTTTAAACAATGCAATGCGTGCAAAGTTTCCACATTTTTTCAGATAAAGGGAAACAATGTTATTTTAAAAATGGACTATAGTTGGTTTGAGATTGATGGAGCCAAATTGTCACAGCGTCTTGATGTCATTGCTGGAATCCATGATGTTGTGAAACACACGCCTGATGGACAACTATTTATGCAGCCACCTGGGTACCAACATTATCACTTACTGGCTTATATTTCCAGTATGCTTCCAGATGGAACACGGGTTCTTGAGATTGGAACTCGAACTGGTGAGTCAGCCGCTGCACTCAAGATTGGCAATCCGTCAATAAAACTGACTACAGTTGATTTAGTGGATGTTATCATTCCTGAACTCAAGGAGACTATTGATTTTAGGCTCTGTAATGGGATGGATGTCCTTGATGAATTCAAGGATATTCCATTCATGTTTATCGATGTTGATCCCCATGATGGAGTTCAAGAACGCGAAATGATCAAGAAGCTCACTGAAGTTGGTTTCAAGGGTATTCTCATGCTCGATGATATTCATTTGAATCCAGAAATGCAATCCTTTTGGGATGAAATTGAGTACACCAAAATTGACTTGACTCAGGCTGGTCATTATTCAGGAACCGGGATTGTTTTCTTTGATAAATAATAATGGATGCAGCTCTCGGTGGATATGGTAAAATTCGAGGATGGAGTGCATCCGTTTCCAGTCTTATAGCTGGAATTATCATGTTTATAATAGGTATATCTCTTACCCAAAAGAAGAGTTGTAAATCAACTGGAGTCATAACATCAAGTGTCTCGTCATCCCCACCTTTGGCAAATACATATAATGTGACTATAAATTCAATTGTTTATAGATTCCAATTTGCAACATCGATGACTATTGGCGATTCTGTAACTTTATACAATTGCAATCCTGACACAAATAATGTAAATGTGGCTCAGACTTTATCAGATTCAACTATGGCAATATTTCTTATAGTATTCGGAATACTATTTCCTTTAATGGGAGCTTCACTTGTTTATGTTATAACCAAGTCTCCAGCAGCTGCCGAAGTGTATGGTGGGGTTTCACTCTTTGATAATCTCACCAGAAGATGAATTTGTTTTCTTGTCAAGTAATAAATGAACAGTCCCCCAAATAGTAACATGCGCCGATATGGCAATGCGGTCATAAACAACGCAGTGAATGGTAGGGTTGAACAGGCTATCAATTCTAGAAATAATCTGGTAAATTCGGCAAAGAATGTATCGCCTGAAAATGTCAAGAGAGCTTTAAATTACATTGGTGTCGTTGATGAAAAGCTTGCACGAATAATCGGTATACTCAACAGTAACCTGGTTATGAAACCAAAGACGTTTCGCTTCAATAGCAATTAAAACTTTGAATCATGTAAAAAGAAAGAATGTACGGATTCAGTGGACTTTTACCATTCGTATTCATCTTGTCTCTTCTCTTTCCCAAGCAGAAGGTTCTATCCTTGAATGAATTGAATAAGCTGTGTGGGGTGCACAATTTTGATTTGAATGGAATCAAAAATACCAACTTGGTGATTGATGATTCAACGTCGATAGAAGAAGGGGTCATCCTCTTCCGTGGATGTGGCCCTAACATAAACAATAAGCTCAATTCAATTTTGGCGAGTCATCGAGGATGGTTCGACATTTATCGCAAAGTTGAAAAGGGTCGGTACATGAAATGGGGTCGTGGGAAACGTACCGGTAATTATGAGGCTCATTATGACTCTGTAAATCAGAGAATCAAATACACCTTTCCTGTAAAGTACACTACCGATCTTTACATTCCCAGGATATTTTTGTTGCTTTGAATGTGTTGTAAATTTCATGAGCTGCAAGTGCAGTATTTTCTTTGAAATCAACATTGCAACAGAATAAATCAAAATACAACTTTTCATGTTCAGGATATGTATGTACTGAAAAGTGAGATTCTGCGAGTAGAATGACTCCAGTGGCACCGAATGGTTCAAATTGATGGAAGCACCGAGATACTTCAGTCAATTTTAGCTTTTTAACAATTAAATCCATCTTTTCACTCAGATTTTCAACCTTTTCAATCTTCACACCTTCAAGTGTTCCAAATATGTGACTCATTATCTACTATAATAAAAATATCTTTATATTATAAAATGAAGCTGTTGAATGTAGCCCCCGTTGTAATTGTTGCTGTGGCCATCTTTCTTCTGATTGGGGTTTTCAAGTCAAATTATAGTGACATGGCTCGATCGTATAAACCCAAGATGAAAAGTAAGAATATTATTTAAAGCTCACCTTGATGGATGTATAAATTGTTAGAATGAGAATCAAGAGTAAGATTCCAGTCCATGTACCTATAACCAATTTCAATTCGTTCGTTTCAAATATGAGATTTAAGACTTGTTTAGTAATAGAAGTATCATCGTCGCATGCCATTTCCTACTAAAGGTCTTATAAATTTTTGGGGCTCAAAAAATTCTGGAAAGAGCACTTTTTTTGAAAAGAATGTAAAACACGTTAAATTCGAACACGACATCTTAAAGTCACGAGAAAAAACGCTTGATTTTATTGATCGAATGCGTTACTCTAAATTACCTTTGGTTCTGGATGATTTCGAGAGTATTGAAAATTTGACTGGGGTCAAAGAAATCACAGGACCGTTTCCTGTAGCCTTTTACATCATTTCAAATTCAAAAGTGACATCACTTAAATTTGATGATTACTATGAGTTTAAAGGGGCTGATGTCAAGGAATTTGCAGAGTCTCTCGGAATATCCGTGGATGATGCTACTAAAAAGATTAAAGAATATGATGGAAACCTGAGTGCTGTGAAGATTGATATTATCAACTTTAAAAGTCTCAGAGATGATCTTTCATCTCCAAAGGTTTATGTAAGTAGCTTGTTAAAAAATCAAGACCCGATTGGAGAATCATTGATAAGTAGGGTTATGATTGAACACGGACACACATTTGGTCTCATGCACGAAAATTGCATAGATTATACATCCAATTGTGAGATTCTTAGCCTTGTTTCACATTCATTTTCAGATGCTGATATGATTGATTGTGTGGTTTATAAAGACATGTCATGGGATCTCATACAATTTTTCAACGTCTCTGCGTGTCTCATACCTGCAAGTTTATTAAAGGGGGACACCACCCCATCTTCAAAAGATTTGAGACCCGGGAGTATGTGGACAAAGTACTCCAATGCATGTATGAAATCCAATCGACTCAAAAGACTCAAACTAAGTAGGGACTGTATCGGGCTCATAGTTGGGTACATAAATTCACAAACCGAGTTGCCAATTTCACTCGATTCATATGATCTTGATACAGTAAATCAGTTGTCATTTTCTGAAAAGATGAAACCCAAGCTTTTATCCAAAATGAAAAGTCTAGTCAAGAAATGACTCCTCTTCCAACTCTTTGTATTCTTTTAAAGTGTGCCCCTCTACATTGTGATCATTGTCCTCTTCATCTTCATCATTTATTATATAATATTCAGGCTTAGTTATTGTGTACCCCTCCATTGATATCTATTGCGTTTTTTAATAAGACTCCAACGGGGCTATCCGGTTCCCATTCATCCCACGTGTCAAAACATTCATTCATCTCTATGAATGTTTTGTCATCTCCTGTATATCGAGTAAATGGTTCATCTTCATCATCCACAACTTCTACATCCGAATCATCTGATTCATCCTCGTCCCCGGGAAAAAGAGTGCCAGTCCTGGTTCCCAATACATTTCGGGCTGCATATCTCATCCCATATTTTATATCGGTTGCCGTGACGGTGTCGCGCCCACACGCCTTGCAGTAGTGTCCTGCAAGATACACTGCACTTTCAAGAACCGGTTGTAAAATATTTATAGCCGCTTCCTCCATTATCCTATTGAAATCAATGTAATCTTTAGATATCCATCTGACGTCACCGGTGTGGTTGCTGAATATGCAATGTTGTTCAGACTCGGATTGACCAGTGTTCCACCCAGACCTCCACCACCGTAGCTGGGATACCCACCACATCCACCACCACTGTATCCACCACCTCCACCTCCAACATAGTTGGTCCCGAGACTTACAGATGAACCTCCGCCACCAAATCCACCTGGAGACTCCTTCACAAGGAATGGACCTGAAGGAACTGTAAAATTGGTTGTGTACCTAGCTATACCCACCGTCATTCTGATTTGATCCATGTACCCGTTAAAAGATGGTCTCAGATTACTCGTCTTGCTATCCGCTCCGAAAATGAGATAATTTATTGGAGCTGTTGTTATCGGGTCAGTGGTGGTAGTTATTGTCGTATCTAGAGTACCACCGATAAAGATGTTGACAGTGGTTCCATTCCTCACATACGCCACGTGGGACCATGTTTGTAAAGGTGCACCTGTACCCCACCCATTGATACCAACCGTACCCATATTTCCATTACCGGCAAGTGAAAATGTTCCACTTTCGATTCGGACCCACATTTCCAAAGTGAATGTCTGTGACCCTATATCATATGTTGAATTGGTTGGTGTGTAAATACTTGAATTTCCATTAAAGTAAAAGGATGTTCCGTTAAATATGCTCTGTGTGGTGGAGATGCTCACATTTTGGTTCGTCAAGGAGGCACCCAGTGTACTGAGATCAGTCACTCCATAATCTGCTTGCATCAAGAATATAACCGATGAAAAGTATGGATCATTGGTTGCTGTGTAGTACCCTCCAAATGCTCCGTTGATAAAAGCTTGTGGTGCAGTCGGTATATTTCCACCATTTCCATAATATCCAGCTCCGCTATCGGCAGCCCTGAACCCGTTCGTGGGTACGGTACCCCCAGAACCTCCAGAACCTCCAGAACCTGCGTTATATGGTGCACCTGGAAGACCATCGAGACCGTTGCTCACTGGTGTACCCCCTGGGTTTGTATTGGTGTTGAATCCAGATCCAGGGCCTCCGATACCACCGGCTGCAGCCAAGAATGTTGGATTTGTCAGTACGTTTGATGTTGTATTGATTGCTGTAACATTGGCTATGAATGTTCCACCGGCTCCAGAAGTTCCACAATACAAGAGTTTACTTCCAGCTTGTCCAACAGCCACTGCCAACACCTGACCCTGTGAAAAGTGACCCGTGAATGTTAAAGGAGTCCCCGGTCCTGCACCCACCATGGTTACCAAGAGTGTACAGTCACATGGAACTGTGTAATATTGCATACCGTAGTTGAGTGTCAATACATATGGTGTGGTTATACCGGGTACCAATTGGATTCCACCATAATTTGGATCTACATATGAAGAGTAAAGAGAAGAAGAGAGGGGGCCAATCGCACCTATCGTCCCCAATGTACTGAAAACAAAACTATACGTTGACGTGATGTTGACATCGTACAGGAATCCATATTTACACGTTGTGGTTTTTATCAGATTTATATTATACGTCCCATATGTTGTGCTCGTAGATGAAATCACAAGTGCCATGTAAACCACTTGCTTTAAAGCATACCCCGTTACACCAAATGTACTTGTGTTGGCCCCACATGTTGTTGTTGCTCCAAGAACCCATGGTCCACTGCTGCTACTTGAGTGATAAATCTTAACCGTATCCCCACTCACGTACCCGTAATATGTCCAATTGATAGCCAAGGATCCATTTGGGGACCCAAAGTATGATGGTTTTATATAGGGAAGTTGATATGTTATGTAGAAACCCTGTGTGGTATTATAGGGACCCTTTGATGTTCCCGATGGAACAGTGAGCGCCACGTTATAAGAGGATCCGATTTCCAAATTTTGAATATTTGAACTTGCTGCAGACAGTGTGGTTGTGGCGTACAATGTAGACCCTGTATATATTGTGAGTGGATCTGTACTCGAGTATCCGATATAATTCCAAGATATATTGATGCTGTTTGATGAGAGAGCAGCTGAAGAGATGAAAACGGCAGAAAGAGTCGCCGATGTATTTATAGAATTGCTTGTATTGAAGGGTCCGTTTATTCCACCACCTGGAACCACGAGTGATATGAGAATGGAGGAACTTGTCAGGGTCCCGGCTATGTTTGTTATTGTGGTTGGAGAAGATCCACATGTTGTGTACCCACCAAATCCCCACGAAGTTCCGGCATTGTTTGAGTAATACACGTAAAGAGGTTCCGTTGACGAGTACACATTCGAATTCCAATTTATAGTCACGTTGCTTGATGTGGTTGAAAGAGAGGTGATCAACTCAGAAGGACTTGTGGTGCTTGTGTAAAATGCGTTGCTGGTATTGTATGGTCCATTTGAACCACCCCCGGGAATGACTGCCGACACCAGGTAGGTACCGAGTGTAGAAAGTCCGGAAATGATCACTGGTTGATTTGCACCACATGTAGTTGTTGTACCCGGATTCCATGACGAACCACCATTTAAAGAATAGTAAAAATTTAAGGGCTCGGAACTTGAATATGCTGTGTAGACCCAATAACAATTGATTGTTAAGTCGGTTGGTACCAAGGAACTTATAATAACTTCGGGTACTTGAATCGTACTGTAGATGGTTTTGTTGATGTTGAAAGTTCCATTGAGACCCCCATATGGAACCACGAGAGCAATGCGATACGTTCCAATGAATTGAGGCACTGAGATTGTAACCGGACTCGATCCACAGGTTGTGGTTACTGCCAAAAACCACGCCGTTGTGTAATACCAAATTTGAAGAATGTCAGTGGATACATAACTTGAATATGTCCACGGAACCACTATCGATCCTTGAGAACTCGTGAGAGTCCCGATAGTGACCGTGGCTGGTGTGAGGTACACACCGGATGTAAATATATTAAAGGGTAAATTATAAGATGCCAATGTGGATGTGGCTGGAACTGCGACAGCCACGTTATACGTTCCAAAAGGTAATCCTGTGATGGTTGCAGTCTGTGCACCGCACGTTGTGGTTACAGCCAAAATCCAATTGGGTGAAGTGCTCAAAGTATAATAAACAAGGAGTGGATCGGTAAAATTATACAACGTGTATGTCCAATTGATTACAATTATTCCTTGACTCCCAACTCCAGTCACTGATGTAATTGGAGCGGTTCCATATTGGAGAGAATTTTGAGGAATTCCGCTGATAAGTGCTATGTCATACACCGACCACACTGTATTTCCGGGATCGAGTATATTGACTGTAATTTTCCAATTGGAATAACACACAGTATTGAAATTTATCAGATTATTTACAAGAGGAACGCTGCTTGCCAATGTGGTATAACTGAATGTATTCGATGCCTGAACGGTGTATTGCCCCCCTATATTGTTGTCACTTATGTATACATTCGAAACAAAATTGGTAGTTCCAGACATGACAATTGTGATGTACGAAGTTACACCACCGGATGATGTCCACGACGGCGGACCATTGAATCCTTTAAATGCATTGGTGAGATATTGAATGTTACTGGATGCACCGAGAGTATACGTCGCATTTCCAAAAACTTTGTTGGACACCACGTATGCACTTGTTGTGTTTGAGGGTCCGTATATGTTGCTCAATTGGATGGGTGGGAATCGAGATAATGGGAGAGCCGGTGTAAATACGTTTGAATTGTAATATGTGTTGATTAAATTTGTGTACTTGACCAGATCGTTTGCAGATGTTTTCCACGTGGATGAAACCTTTCCAGTTGAATCGCACGTGAATATGAAATTGGTACCAGGTGGGACAGTAAAGTTCACCTGATTTGTATCGGTGACGGTTGAAGATACACTTGAAGTATACCCGCATATGATCAGGTAGTGTGAAACTGGATTTTCATAAATCTTGGTGAGAGTCACCGAGTTATTAGGACTGAAATGAATATAATCGGTGTAGTAGGTGGAACCGGATGTTTTGGAACCACAGTAGTAGTACAATTGGAGATTGTTCAAGTTGTTGAGTAAAGTTTGAGTCACTGATATTTTGTACACGCCGTTGATTCCATTGTAGACCCATATATTTTCAAAGGAATCGGTGGCCCAAGTGTACTTTGGTAAATTGAAATTAAAATAGTACGGGGACACACTCGGAACTATAGGAACTCCATTTATGTAGATGCTACTTGAATTTGCACTGGTTGAAAAGGTTCCATCATAATAGAGGACGTTACTGGTTACGGTGTTTGAAGAAAAGTTGAAAACAAATGTGTTGCTCGCCACCGGATCCAAGAATGAAACGTAATTCGAGGAGTTGCAAAATTGTAAAGCCCTCAAAGATGATGAAATGTTGTTTGAAAACACGCTCAGGGATACACCCGACGTTATGTTTAAAAAATTGTAAGATTCTGTTGTTGCATTAAAGTAGCTACAATATACACTGGTGAGATCTGTAAATAGAGGAATGTTGTAATTGCTAATCAGTTTTTGTGCCAATATTGTTGGTGTTCCAAATGGGGGACTTCTCGGTAAAGAAACCACGTATCCGTATGGGGTCTGATCGGTATATGATATAATCATGTTTGCATTGACGTCAAATTTAATGTCCCATGCGGTTGAATTTGCGGCAATAGGGATGTATCCAAACCTTTGATGATACACACACGCGTTGCTCAAAAGCATGATGATATTGTTGGTTTGTGGATCAACTGCAACCGATGCGACATTTGAACCTGGAAACTGTAAATTTACGGGGAATACTCGCGCAGTGTAATAATTACACGTTATGTTGGAGTATCCAGGTGAGCTGAATAATACATTTTGAGCCGAGATGTCATCGGTGATGTATGTATTGGATAGATTTACATTGCTTGTTATGGGCAAGGGGGACAAAAAGTTTAGGTAATAGGATGAATTGATATAGTTTTGATTCAGGTACACTGGGAGACTCGGCAACGCGGGGATGGTCGTTACACTGCTATCAGCGATGTATTCATTGTTGTAAAAAACGGGAGCACAGTTGGATTTGTTGAAATATACAAAGTTGTGCGTCTGGGCCCAAATGGTGATTTTTACGGGATCCACTATAGGATACAAGGAAATTTCAAAACGTTGAGAATTGATTCTTGAAAAATTCATCTGACCACTTGCACTGTGAATATCTGATGGGTCAACAGCAAATGTGTAAAGATAAATTGGATCACTCGGTATGCCTTTGTATCTCTTTAAGGGTTCAGCGTATCTCAAGTAACTCCCTGGGAGATTGAACCGTTCAAATGTGCTCCCCACGTACATTGCGATGTTTTTGATATTTTGGATATATGTACCGGTGTTTAGATTTTGAACAGTAAAATACATTTGGTACACAGGCCCTGTAAATGTTGTATTCATCTTTACGTTGGTACAGCTTCCTGTAGAAACTGTATAAACGTCTTGAACATCTCTGATTCTTTGAAAAAATGTATCACCAGGTGGATCTTCTACGAGTACATAATCCACCAAAAGGTGACCCTTGATGAGCACGGGGTTCCCATTTGAGTTGAAAGATATTCTCAAGTCTGGTTCATTCACCATGAAAAACCCCTTTTTGACTATATAAAATGGAATCTGGATAGTCACAAAGGATCCATTGGTGAGTGCATTTGAAGTGGCGAGCTTTTCAAGGGGCATGTTCATCTCGTTGTCAAGTTTAATAAATTCTCCTTTGAGAGACTCCAATACGGTTGAATTTGAAATGAAATCCACATGGTTGATTATAGCCTCACCAAGCGTGTTGTTTCCAAAATTTCCACATATTCGGATGCTCGTAATCATGTCTCCCAACTTTGGAATGTGTATGGTGTAGTCACCTGAATTTGTGTAGAAATTTTTTGGAAATTCAATGGGTAATGTTTGTGTACACATTCTCTTCATGAGACTCATTAAATTCTATCAAGAAAATAACATCCCCGCCAACCCATTTTTTACTTTCAAGATGTTTAGAGTTTCAAAGTAGACGTTTGAACTTGGTGCATTCACAGACACGTCTCGTATCCTACTCATGTTGATAGGGTTGAGGAATAGTACACTTTGACCCCTCAAAGGAAGATTTACAAAATTTTCATAGGGCATGATATTTGATGAGTTGGAATCAAACATATTTTCACCATTGAGTTTCAATGAATTGAAATTTTTACTTGTAAATATCTTGGTACACGGACCCTTTGGTACATAGTCCCCACCTGAAGTAACACTTGGCACAACGATGGTATATTCACTGTTTGCTGGCGGTGGTGAGACGAATTTTATATACGTCACAACGAGATCCATATCGATTCCAGAAATTTGATTATAATCCAAATGTATCTGAACATCCTGATTTGTAATCGCACCGATTGGTATATTTTTTAGGATATCGGTTTGGATGTAGTAGTACCTATCAAAAGGAACCTGATTGGTTCCATCTCCTTCAATGAGGTTAAATATGGGTCTATTTTTATACGAGGTGGCAATTTCCTTTTTGAATTCCAAAAACTCAACCGGGATGGTTTGGATGAGTTGTTTTCCGATATACAGACTCACTGAATTTACGATACTTTCATAGGCTGGATAAATGTTACTCGTTGCGATGTAATTTAATCCTTGAATAAATCCAGATTCTCTGAGGGTCTGTGGGCTCAGAAATTGGTTTATATTGTAAAGGGGGGAGGATTGTGAGAGGATGTATGAGTTGGTTGATATTTTTGTGAGATCCTTGTAATCATACCCAAAAAAGTTGGCAACTTGTATCGAATCAAAGAGTAAAGATACATATGAGCTGACTGAAAGGGACTCTTGGGACGTTTCAAAAGGAAAGGAAAAGTTGAAGCTATCATTCAAAAAGGATGGAAGTGCCATGAGAGTCTGTGTCTTGTACCCGATAGAACCTATAGATCCATTGGTCGAGTCCCCGAAAAACAGGTTACCACAAAGGAAAAAGTTGCCGATTGAAATGATTGGCATTTCATTTGGTTGGGGGGAGATGGTGTTGTTTACGAAAATGTTACTCTGAATGTTTCCGAGTGCCACTCGATTTGTTATGTTTACTCCAACGTCACTTAGGAAACTCAGATTTGTATTGAGTCCGGTAATCGGATCCAAAAATCTGGTTACATAACACAAGGTGTTTGAATATCGATTGGTATAGATTGAATCGACATTGTTTACAACCGAACACACGTTGCTGTCACGATTTGTGTTTTGAAGAAACACAATATTCTTGTTCCCGGCAATCCATAAAGAGTTACTCGCGATATACGTGGATATATTCGAACTTGAGGTGTAAAGAGTATCATTGGGATTTACTATAATGGTACTCAGGTTGGTGAGCGTGACGAGTGTATTGGTTCTATAAGTTAAATCACTCAGATCTATCTTTGATATGACGTTACTCGCACCAACGTATAAAAAGTTTTTGGGAGATATGGCCAAGGTGTACGGGTACACAAAACTGGTTGTGATTGTCATCGAAGCTCCTGTATTTAGATTCAACTGAGTCACGAGGTTATATGAACCTATATATAGATAATTGTGAGTTGAATCAAATGTGAGTCCCTGTGGATTCACATAGTTACTGGAGAGTACACTCACCACATTCGAACTCAGATTAATTTTGGATATGGTTCCAGCTGATGCACCGGTTGCATACAAGAGGTTATTGGTTGTGTCGATTGCAAGTGTGTTGTAAGACCCTGTCACCACATTACTGATGGCAGTTTTTATAACCTTGATTCCCGTATTATCTGAGATGTACAATGTGTCTCCGTTATTAACCATACTTTTGGGACTCGAAAGTCCATACACATATAAATTAACTACATTGGTGCTCAGATTTAAGCGATACATGGCGGCTGATCCACTCACAACGTACAGGTATGTGTTTGATAAGCATATGGAACTCGGAACTGATATAGTACTATTCAAGAGGGTGGTGACATTTGAGGTTAAAGAAGTGAAGCACGCAAAATTGTACCCAGTCTCCACGTCGCATATCGGATAATTGAATCCAGATGTTTTGAATGTACATTTACCAAATGCGGTTGTGGTGCCAACTCTCCCAAGTTGTCCAACGGCGTTTTGTCCAGATGAATACACATTACTGTTCTTGTTGTCAACCAGGTATAAGAAATCGGGTCCAGCCTTTATAGTGTCGATGAATGCTCCACCAGGAAGTTCGGTTGCGATTTGTGTAAAAGAGAGCTTAAAGGAACCGGGTGGAAGAGCTGACCCCAATTCACCCACCGAATTGGTTCCGGTGGCGTATACATTTCCGGTTGCATCTCTATATATTGTTGAATAATTGCAACATTCTATATCCACAACACCGGTTGCAACCGCTACTGGTGTTCCAGTTACTGAAGCACCACCATTCCCAAGTTGACCCTTTGAGTTGTCACCAAATGTGTAGACGTTTCCAGTCACATCGAGAAAAGCGGCGTGAGAGACTCCACATGAAATCTTTTTGGTTGTGAATGAGTTGGAAACTGCATTCAACTGGACACTCCCGTATGCTGTTAGATTATTGGTATTGTCGACAATCAATGAAAAGTTTGGACCCGACCCAACAACTGATATATTTGGAACCAAGGCGTTGAATAATTTCATCTGATTCACATTTATGTTTTGGGGAGTCACGGTCAGAATCGGATCGAGGCTTTTTGTTGATGAATAAACATACATGTTACCAGATGGTGGATTTGTAAAGGTCCAAAAGTTGTCATTTGGGGTGGCAAGCCCCGGTAACTTCATTCGAATCGTCACGTCGCTTATAAAGTCCCCAAAGTATGGAATTGTTGCAATTCGGTAATCGACGGTATCAAAAGGCACCACGTACGTCCCCACCAGGTTTTGGGTTTCGAGTGTAAACTGATTATTGAAATAAGTAAACGATGGATCCCCGGATAAAAATGCATCATGCATTCCAGTAACGGCTCCGTAGACCCCGTCGCTCATCCTGATACTATGCGAGTTTTTATTCTATTATTAAAAACTCGCAAATTAATAGATGAGTACTATTCAGTTGAGAAAGTTTGATCCTTCAAAGATTGGGAACGACAAAGTGTGTGTGGTGATTGGAAAACGTGGAACCGGTAAATCCACCCTGGTTACAGATCTTCTGTACCATAAAAGAAATATACCGGTTGGTGTGGTGATGTCAGCAACCGAAGAGGGGAATCATTATTATAAACAATTTATACCAGATTTATTTATTTATGGGGACTATTCAAAGGATACAATTGAAAAGGTTATAGCGAGACAAAAGAAACTTGTGGCACTCAACAAAACTGATCCAGCATTTATACTTTTGGATGATTGCATGTATAATAAATCATTTATGAAGGATACGTGCATCAGACAATGTTTTATGAATGGACGTCACTGGAAAATCTTCTTTTTAATGACTATGCAATATTGTATGGACCTGAGTCCTGATCTCAGGGCGAATGTTGATTACGTATTTGTTTTGCGTGAAAATGTAATTCAAAACAGGGAGAGACTTTACAAGGCGTTCTTTGGAGTCTTTCCATCTTTTGATCTCTTTAATAAGGTGATGTCTGCGTGTACAGAAAATTTTGAGTGTCTCGTTCTTGATAACACGAGCAGATCAAATAAACTGGAGGATTGTGTTTTTTATTACAAGGCTCCAATCAGAAAAGGGTTCAGAATCGGTTCGGATGCAATGTGGAAATACCATCAGAGTCACTACAAACCAAACGCAACCAGTAACCCAAATTTAGATAAGAAAACGAGCATTGTGAATGTTGTAAAGAAGTAGTCGGCTACACACGAACCGGGTGAGGTGAAGCATCTTTCCACCCAAATTGAGACTTTTTATTGTAGAAGAAGAAAAAGGCGAGTATCAAAATTATGATGAGCATCAGGTTATTTTTCATTTATTATTCAACAACATTTTCCTTTGCGCGACGATCAATCTCATCCTGAACGCGCTGGTTGGCCAGTTTCACCAACTCGGCAACCGACATGTCTGGAAACTCCTTCTTGAGATCCTCCACCACATCAGCTGGATGGGGAATCGGTGGTACATCGGGCTTGTTGTAAAACTTGGAATTCTCATCCCCTGGCTCGATGAAAGGTGTATCACTCCCCTCGAGTGGCTTGGCCAACATATCCTTCTTGCGCTTCTCAAACATGGCTGCAGCGAGACGCTGATTCTCGCGATACTTGGTCATGATATCCTCCAGCTTATCGTCGTTATAGTGCTGATCATCAATGGCATCCATATCTGGTGGAATGAGGAGCCACTTATACATGTCAACCACAAAGATATCAAAAGTTGCATCATCACGCTGGAGACGCTTGGCGTGGGACTCAGCCTCTGCACGAGAGGGGAACGCTCCACGAATCTTGATTCCAAACTTGTCATTCTTCTGCGGGCAACTTGGACCAACGATGGAAAGACACGCGAATAGCTGACCAGGAACAGTAATATAATCAGTCTCAAGAGTGGACATTTATATATTTTATATCGAAATCTTTAATTGCTGACATTTGATTACAAATTCGTCTTGCTCCCTCTTTGAAAGAATACTTGGATCCTTTGTCTGTATAACCTTGATTTCGGGTCCGGTGAGTGTCACGGCATTCAAACGATAATCCTCAAACGCCTCACATGCCATTGGGACGATTGGTTTGATAGCCTCGTATATCATCTTGGCCACGTTTGCAATCTCCAATTGGGCATGATCATCCATTCGGAGACGCAAGAAATGAAAAAGATTGTGAAGATTAATCTTCCAGTAAAACTCCGTCATGGTGCACACTGGAAGAATACCCCGAGCCAGTTCCTTGGCAACCCCATAATCCAACAGAGTATTGTAATTTTCAAAGGCGAGATTACATGTATTATTTTGGAGGTTAATAAATGCTGCATTTGTTTCGTTATCAAATGGATCCGAGAGATCACTCCCCTGATGATTTGTTGTGGATTGTTTACGAAACTCCATTGGGATATAAAATTCATTCTCCTTGATTTGCGTATACCGGGCCGATACCTCATTCACACTGGCTGTGCGATGACGTAACCACTGACGGGCAACGTAGATTGGAACTTTAATGTGAAATTTAAACTCCACCATCTCAAAAGGAGTCGTGTGCCAATTTCTCATCAAATACCTAATGAGATGACGGGTCTTTACTGGGTCCTCTTTATACCCAGCTTGATTATATGAAATTCGTGCCGCCTGAACAATTGAATCATCCGAGCCCATGTGTTCAATGAGGCGTGCAAACATTTATTCAAAAGAGCTTCTCCTTTTTAAGGCACATATCCGGGAACAACTTTACCATCTGGATGCACGGTGGTTGGAAATGCCTGTACAAATTCTGGGCAATTACTCGTTTTACAATCAACATACTCATACTCTGGATATTTCTCCTTTTGTTTTACGGTGTATGGACATGTCATACTCCCGTAAATAACTCCAGATTTTTTTGGAACCTCCTCCTTCTTTTCAATCACCACAACCTTGCGCTTCATAATAAAGAAGATTACAGCAATGGCAGCCAATGCGAGCAATACCAAAGTGATTTTCATTATTATTAATGCAACCTTTTAAAAATTTGACTTCTCCGCAACCGGGATCGAACCAGTGACAAATGGAGCTACAATCCACCGCTCTACCACTGAGCTATGCGAAGTTTTTTTTCTTCACTTTTTATCCATTTACATTCTTGAATCATATCATGTTCCTTTGGTATTTCACCTGCCGCTTTTCGTGCCCTTGAAGCACGACAATATTCATTTTGTTTTTCTTTTGAAGGTTTAGGATTTGAATTTCTATTACATTTATCTCTACATGATTTACATGTAGAACACGGTCGATTCCCCCTGTTACTTATAAATTGATCTAAAGGTTGCTCGGCCCTTGTACAATTTGTACATTTTTTCATTTAATGTATAAGCAACCCATTTTTTTAATTGATAAGAGATGAATGATATACACCTCCTAATTACTAAATGCCAAGCCCGATGGCACCCCCTGAGTTTCCCCAAGGGACGGACTGTATCTTAAGCCTCGATCCTTCATCGAAGCCGACACCCGTTCAGTCTCTGACGCCCCACCCTTCAAGGTGGTCAGCATGCGGATTGCCCAATCCATTACGATTATTACCATACCCAGGTTCCGATCCTGGCCACCAGTGGTTTTCACCACCTGGCTTGGTACGTAAGGCTCTAAGGGGTTTCCCGAACAACAAGGTGTCTCGCCGCTAGCAGTTACCTGCCGATTAGGTACTTTGACCTGTATCACGCGACTAGCAAGTGGATTTTTCTTCGGGTGGATGAAGCCCGACTCACTTACTTTTATGAGCAGTGGAGGTTTAGCAGCACGCTATGGCGTGGCCAAATCCTTTACCCATTCCAGACTGGATGCGCAGCACGTTGTAGTTGACTGCGAACATGCGCTGCTGCAGGGCAGACACACCTGGTTTGAGGACAACCTGGACCTGGGCATTGTCGATGCGAGAGAAGTTGCAGGTGCCGGTTGGCTGGTGCTCCTCTGGCTGCAGTGCGAAGGAGTACACATAGATACCTGGGTAGGGGTTGCCGGTGTGGTAGTAGTATGGCTGGGTGATGTTGAAGTACTTGCCTGGCTGCTGGGAGAAGCGATCCTGGCCGTTGAGAATCAGCTTGAAGTTGTACAGGGGACCCACCTCGATACCCAGGGTACCTGCGGTCGTTGCAGCTGCTGCGGTGTATGTGGATACACCATCCTCGGACCACATGCAGTTGGAGCTGAAGATGTTGCCAACCAAGCCGTTGGCACCCTGGTAATATCCGGTGAAGATATGGGGGGTACCGATGATGTGACCCTGAGCGAAGTTGTTGGTCAGGGAGAAGTAATTCAGGTTGGAGGTGACGTTCACGTTGGCGCAGTTGGAGGAGAAATTCCACATGGAGTTGTACTGGGTGGCTGAGCCGTAAGATGGGTTGGTGTAGCACCAGATCAGCTCCTTCACTGGGTGGTTGTAGGACAGGCGGATCAGAGCAGTCTGGGTGGTGGTGCCGGTGGAGTTGGTGGAGGAGGTGTAGATGGTGTCGGCACCGGTGTGCTGGATCTGCTCAATCAGGTACTCGTGACCCTTCTGGGCGAAGCGGCGGCGCTCCTCGGTGTCCAGGTACACGTAGTTGCCCCACACCTCGAAGGTGGTCTGGAAGAAGTTGCCAAACAGAGTGGACAGATTGAAGTCCAGGCGAACCTCGTGGTACTGCAGAGCAATCAGTGGCAGGTACAGGCCTGGGTTGCGGTTGAAGAAGAACAGAAGTGGCAGATTCACACGGACGTCATTGGCAGACAGACCGGTGACGTTCAGGTTGGATGGGGTGCAGTTCTTGCCCCACTGGTCCTTGTCAGACTCGGACAGGAACACCTCGGAATACAGACGCCACCAAGCCTGGTAGTGCTTATCGATACGCTGACCACCGATGGTCAGCTCCAGGTCCTGAATGGCACGCTCGGCGATCCAGTTGTAATCTGGGACGGTGTTGTTGGAGGTCTGATACACACCGGTCGTCAGTGGTGCCAGGGACACATACATGTTACCGATCAGGTCACCGTTGCGGGCAATGGTTACGGAAACGCGATTGCCGGATGCAACAGAGCCGTTGACGGTCTGGATAATGTTCTCCATCGCAAAGTTGGTGTGGCGCTTGTAAACCGCCTGGAAGAAGGTCACCTTGGGTTGACCAGTCAGGTAGACATCCTGAGCACCGTAAGCAACCAGTTGCATTAATCCGCCAGCCATTTTATAGTACCCCAAGAAAATAATTTCACGCGTCAAAATGCGCATAAAAAAAGAAAAGTGTAATATAAAATGTCCACTTCAAAAGATGAAATCATCGAACTTGACGGAGACGACGAGGAGGAGATGGGGGACCTGGAGGAGATGAACATAGGGGAGGATCCCTTTGGAAACTACCTGGTGAACGAAGAGGGGGACAACATTGCCGATATCCTGTCTGCTGGTGTTAAGCAGATGGAGATGCAGAATAAGATTCTCATCAAGATTCTGACTGTGTTGTCCAAGAAGTAAAAGCTTAAAAATTATATTCGAGTATACATAAATGACAAACGAAGTTATTGACAAGTACGAAAAATTGACGGGACTTACATCCCCTGCTGATAGTTATGTATCAATTACAAATGCTTGCAATACATTTTTAACAAGTGATGAGCTTGATAGTTATGGTTGCCCTGATGATGTAGACATGGAAAAAATTAACGAACGGAAAAAAAGGTTTCTCAGTGAATTGGTTGATGTGTATCATTCCATCTCATCCACAAACGAGGTTTTGCTCGAGCCTCAGGATGAACCCCCTGCTGTATGTCGGGTTAAACGTCTTATTGAACATATAGACGATCAGTATGAACTGCTATACAGATGGATTCGAATGCGCGAACGCAATAATCAGCCAAATATGGTTCCACTCCCAACCACATTTGATGGGTCTATTTTCAGGCTTGTAACAATGAATGCGGATGATGATCTCACTCCACTCCAACAGCTCATCTTGTACATGCTTGACAGTCTTCATAAGCAAAATTTCAAGAGGTACAAGGGAAATTGTTGTCAACAAATTCTTTCAGATGGATTCAATACACGAGCCTGGAGAATTATATCAGAGATTAAGGATTTTGTTTACGAAAATGTTCAAAAAGAGTTGAAATATGACATGTGGAGAAACTCAACCGCCAAGTCTGGAAATGTTTCCGATTGCATAAAGCATCTATCCTCTTGCTTTGATTTACAATTTCCTGAGATTAAAAAGAATCGAAACGTCTGGTCATTCAAAAATGGAATCTATGATGGAACTCATGATGTATTTTACAAGTATACCGATCCTAATATAAATAGTCTGGATCGTTTCACAGTGTCTTGTAAATTTTTTGATTTGGACTTTCCTGAAGAGACTCCTGAAGATTGGTATGATATTCCAACGCCACACTTTCAGAGTATCCTCAATTATCAAAAGTTTGATGAGGATGTTCAGCGTTGGCTCTATGTATTCGGGGGTCGCTTGTGCTTCGAGATGAATGTGAAGGATAGTTGGCAGGTTATTCCATTTCTAAAGGGTATTGCTGGATCAGGAAAGTCTACAATAATCACCAAGGCGTTCAAAAAGTTTTACGAATGTGAAGATGTCAAGACTCTTTCAAACAACATTGAAAAGAAATTTGGTCTCTGGAGTATAGATGGATGTTTCATGTTCATAAGTCCAGAGGTTAAAGGAGACCTGGCTCTTGAGCAAGCGGAGTTTCAATCGATTGTTTCAGGTGAGGACATCTCAATTGCACGAAAGTGTGAAAAAGCGATAACAAAGGAGTGGAAAACTCCTGGTATCCTTGCCGGAAATGAGGTTCCCAATTGGAAGGATAACTCTGGGAGTATTCAACGTCGAATTGTAACCTGGAACTTTACGAAACAGGTTACCGATGCTGATCCAAAACTGGATGAAAAATTGGATACAGAATTGGCATGTATATTATGCAAGTGTGTGAGGGCATATCATGACTATACGAAAAAATATGGATCCAAAGATATTTGGAGCGTTCTTCCTACGTACTTCAAGGAGATGCGGAAGAAGATTGCTTCAAGCACAAACTCTCTTCAGCACTTTTTGGAGTCGGAGAAGGTTACTTACGGGAAGTCTCCAACAACGCAGATGTTGTTGTTTGTCCCCCAGAAGGTGTTTTTCAATGCGTTCAATTCACATTGCCAAGAGAACAATCTGACACGTCCTCGCGGATTCAACGAGGATACATATGCTGCCCCGTTCATGAGCAGGGATATAGAAGTCAGGGTGGCGACTGTAAATTACCACGGAACCAATTTTACAAATCAACCAATCATCTACGGTCTCGATGTAAATCAACTTATTGAGGCTGAGATTTAGCATATTCTTCAAATTCTTTGCAAGCGAGTGTAATTCTTGGAAGTATGAAAGTGTCCCAGTAATTATCATCGCGTTCAATTGTTATATAATCCATTTCATCATCAAACCGTTCCACAAGTTTTGCACATTTAATATTAGGAAAAAGATAAAGATAGGCATGAACCTGGATTTTTTCATACTCTCTTAGACTATGAAACAAATTATTCTTTCTATTCTTTGTTTCAATAATAATCCTGGTTCCATCTGGGTGAATTTCCCAGCTATCAATTCTTCCATTGAGTGTATACTTATTGTTAATCTTTCTATAATATATTCTTTGATCTTTTTGTATCTGGATCTCCTCCTCCTCCTTGATACTATTAACAAAATTTTCGAAATTTTTTAGCACCTTATCTTCATTGGTGATGCCATAATTTTTTGTGAGAGTCGACTCGACATTTTGACAAACTTCTCTCTTTTGAGAAATTGTTAAAACAGGATCGCTTTTAACAACATCTTGAGCTTCTTTAATTCTACCACGCAGTTCATTTGAATTCGCGGATGGAATTGTCATCATCATTTCAACTTTTTCTGGAACTGGTACAGGTTTTTCAGGTTTATTTAACATGCGATCAAAAGCCTCTTTCTTGGACACATGAGGATTAGGAGACAATCCGATAAAAGCTGCCAATTTGGAAGCATTTATTATGGTCGCCATTTATTTAGTTGTATCTCAAGTCTTTATATTTCAATCTCACAGAGTCCATTCTCTCTCTTTTCAAGAACGCGATCCCAAAATTTCTTCATCTTGGGAAGATGCGCCTCAAACCATTCTCGATCCCGTGGAACCTCAATGACTTTTAACGTCCCAGTTGTTTCGTGATATTGAATAAAATGACAAATCTCCAATTCCGTAATCTCCATGAGTATCTGAATCTGAGGCAAATAATAAACTGGCACCTTGGGTGAAATCTTATTCGGACATTTAATCTCAATCAAGTACCCATCCTCTGTAATTCCGTCAGCTGACCCACCGAGCCATTTGTGAACTGGATGAACAAGGAGACCAATTTCATGAGACTTTTTTTTGTACTGCAAATCATACATGTCGCGAACTTCCGGTTCCAGACGAATACCCCTTTCTATATTGGCGTTTGTGAAACTCTTTTTGTACCCACATTTTTCAATGAGAAGAGCCTCAGAGGATTTAAAGAAGTTGAGATCGAGAGCGGCAGCCGCATCACTCGCTGTCAACAAGTTCCCTCGGAGACTGAACCATTCTGCGCTTCTTTGATCATCATATGTTTTTGATAGTAGTTTCTGGACAATTGGACAAATCTCCTGATTTGGACAAATCTCCTGATGCGTCATTACCCAATCAGGAGTCTAATTCTTTATGATGGCATTCTTTGCAGCATTTTGTTCCGCCTGCTTTTTGTTTTGACCAGTCCCTCTCCCCTTGGTTTCATCATCAATTGAAACGGATACAATAAATACTCCTTTTGTTGAAGACTCCAATGTGTACTTTGGAAGAGCCTTTTTGTGGATGTGACAAAATCGCATGAGTTGATCTTTGTAGTTGTCATCATCACCTAGATCTGTTGGATACATTTGGATAACTTTTAGAATAAAGTCACGGGTACTTATGAGTCCCAAATCTAGATACATAGCCCCAATTAAAGCCTCCAAAACATCTTCCAAAATCTTGGGATTTTTATTCCATTCATTTCTCGTACCCTTTTCATCCATCTGAATCCATTTATAAAGACCCAATTTATGTGATATGTTAGACAAGTTGGTACCTCTTACGATTTTTGTTCTGGCTTTGGTTAGAAAGCCTTCATCCTCACTTTGACCAAACATATCATATAAATACTTTGTGACGACAAACCCCAGCACGGAATCCCCTACAAACTCAAGGTTATCATATGAATTTTCTACATTTGAAGACTTGTGTGTAAATGCAGTTTGATAGTACTCGAAATTATTAATTTTTGAACCTATTAGTACTTCTATGTCTCTACGTGTGCACATTTGATATTAGTACATTTTACTTTTTAACTGCTGGACGACCACTCTTCTTTGGGGTCTGAGGCACCTCCACCACGGGGGACTTGGACACCTCTGTAGAGTTGGGCTCATCCTTGATGTAATGATCCTTCATGTAACGCTGGATATTTAGGTATGTAATATCTGTACCCTCTGGTGGATTCAGGAGTGCACGGAGCTTATCATCCATATTAATCTTCTGGCCATTCTTGAGATTATTCTCTGCTGCGTATAGATTGATACGCTTTGTAACCTCAGAACGAGAAATCATTTCATCTGGCTGGAGATGGAGAAAGTCCCGTAGATGATCCGAGACTTTTAGTGGACGCTTGAAACTGTTGTTCTCTGTACGTTTCTTTGCCTTCTCCCCCGACGGATCCGCTAGAATCTGGTGAATTTTGCGCATCTCGCGGTGAAGAGATTTGATTGCTGATTCGATGGACTCTAGAGTAGCCATTGTTAAGTATATGAGTAACCTTATCTTTAACACCAGGAACGAATAATATAATTGCTACTATAGCTGCAAATATCGTCATCTTTGACATTTGAGAAAGGACCAAGAGACCGATCAACAATATGTTTTGATCCATCTTTCCTGTAATAAAGGAATATTTTGTATATAGAACAAATGAACTTTGAAGCCCCAGTAAAGCTCACTGACGGTCGCTACTTTGTAAAGATTACCAACGAAGACAAGTCTCGTGTATTCAAGCAGATTAATGGTGCGGAAGTGGCTGCACCTGGATGTTATAAGCTTAACAAGACTGATCTCTCAGAGTATGATGATGCAATCATTGCCAAGGCGACAGAATCGTCTGAACTTTGGTTTGGAAAGGTGGTTCCAGAAGAAACTCTAAAGAACCTATACGAGTCTTCCATCACTGATGAGGTGTTTGAGGCGAGTCTCATGAAGATCAAGGGGAAGACTGTCACTGTTCTCTTTGATAGCAACAAGAAGGAGATTCCATTGGACCAACTTACCACGGGTGTCAAGTGTAATCTCTTTGTCGAACTTTCTGGAATCTGGTTTCTCAAGAAGAATTTTGGACCAATCTGGCGTGTGGCTCAGGCTCGCATCGTGGAGAGTCAAAAGTCCAATGTCACGAAAACATACATGTTCAATGATGATGAAACTCAGGAGGATGAGGAGGATGAGCTGAGTGATTTCGTTTAAAAAATTTCGCGATTCATTATAAATGACTCATATGAACGGACAAATGTTGGCAATCATTGCTCTGGCTGTTGTGGCGTTTTACATATTCTTCATAAAAAAGGGTAAGAGTGGTTTCACCCTGGAGCCAGCTCCCTTTATGTCCGATTCTTCAGCATCAGCACAGAGCGACAGTCGCCCAGTTGATAGCGCATCCGTAATTACACCAGGAAGTCTCCCACCGGCCGCCATGCTGCCAAAGGAGGTTCCAGTAACTGAGGATTTCAGCCAGTTTTCCACAGACACCATTCTGTCTAACCAGAATTATCTGGACCCTCGCAACATGATTGGGTACCCAGAGACTGTGGGTGGCACTTTACGTAACGCCAATTGGCAGATTCGCTCCGAGCCACCCAATCCACGTGACCCAGTGAGCATCTTTAACCTGTCCACCATTGTTCCAGAGCAGATGAGACCAATGTTTGAGATTCAGGACAGTGATTATCAGTAGAGGGGTCAATTCGTAGAATTGCACCAAGCAGACAGTTGCGAGCAACTGGATTTAAAGAAATAAAACTCCAGAACATAAATGGCGGATCTAAAGCAGCGTATTGAAGAGTGGGCTGAGCTCAAAAAGCAAATCTCAGCGGTTCGCAAGGATGTGTCTGTCCTTGTAAAGAGAGAGAAGGAACTCGCTGCATCGATCAAAGAGACGATGAAAGAGGCTGATGTCGAGGATGTCAAGTCTGGTGACAAGAAGGTTCGATTCCGTGAAAAGGAGGGGAAAGGAAGCATCACAAAGGATGTTATAGTTAAAGGTCTCACTTCGTACTTTTCCGGAGACGCTGTTAAAGTTGAGGGTGCTTTGAAAGCTATAAGCGACAGTGCTCCTCCAAAGACAACTTCATCGTTGTCTCTGTTGAAGAACAATGGGCCTAAACAGTGAGTGGTCTGATTTTTACAATGAGGAAGTTTATGAGTTTTCAGATGATGATGAAAAATTTACAGATGTAACATATGAAGAATGGTGTGACATAAACAGCACGCATCTCTTGAATGATTGGTTTACCCTACAGGAGAATGCACAACTTTACTACAAGTTGAATCAGAAGATTACTTTTGCAGATTTTTGCGAATTTATGTATTCTGAACCAAGTTGTGGGGAGGAAACGACTCTACAGAGTCGGTATGAGTTTGAGGAAACGACTCTACAGAGTCGGTATGAGTTTGAGGAAACGACTCTACAGAGTCGGTCGGTGGTGTGGAATCTCTGGGTGACGATTGGATCACCGAAAACTTTTGTTGATTTTTATAAGTTCTATTGTTAAATGAAACTCGATATCCGAAGTCCAAAGGTTTTCACACCAGCTATACTCTTTGCAATTATTGCATCTGGTACTCTGATGTTCTTGCATCTCACAAATTCCCACGTGTTTAACAAGGGTCTTATAATAAACGCGTTGATTTTCACCATCATGTACTATCTGGTGATTCGCTTCTTTACCAACGTCAAGTCTATGACAACCGCTGACATACTTGTTCCTTTGTGCTTGTTTGTATTGTTGATGCCTGGTGTGGTTCTGACTCTGCCTCCAGGATCCAAGGGTTTACTCTTTTCAGGACAGACGAGTACCAGTGCAGTTGCTGTTCACACAATTGTCTACGCTGTTCTTTATGCGTTCATCAGAAGTTCATTCCCCAGTTACTATTAGATGAAGTACCTCATTCTTGGTAGTGGTGGAATGATTGCTTATAAATTTATAGGGGTTTTAAAATATCTCAAAGAGAGTGAAAGTCTCGATGACGTTGAGGAAATATCAGGAGCGTCATCGGGTGCAATATTGGCTGCATTTTTCGTGTTGTTTAAAGGTGACGTTGAAAAAATGCTAAACATCATGCTTGAAATGGATGTCAAGAATTATGCAAAGAAGAATATAAAAAACTTTTTGAAAAAGTATGGTCTCATCGATAGTTTAAACATAAAGAAAATGGTGGATGATTGTGGACTCAAGGATATAACCTTCAGGGAACTCTATGAAATCAATCCAATAAAATTGCACATCCCTACATTCGACATTGAAAATAACCGAACTGTATACCTCTCCGTTGATAATAACCCTGATATGGATGTGAGTACAGCCATCATGTATTCAGTCTCTGTTCCTATATTGTTTACACCGGTTGAAGGGCGTTTTGTTGATGGAAGTACAGCCGAGTGGTCACCAGGTGCTCCATTTTTGGGTAAAAGTGACGTATTTGAGCTGCGTGCGGATATCTTCACAGCCCCTAAACAACACAAGTCACTTGTCGATTATCTCATCATACTGTTCAAGTGCATACTTTCGACAAGAATACGGTATGATGATTTTAAGAGGATTGACTTGAGTGCCGACTTTGACATTTTTGACTTTTCAATGTCTCGTGAAATGCGAATCGATCTGTATAAAAGTGGGTACGCTCAAGTGGTTGGTATGTACTCCCATTGAAGTTCTTTACATATTTCTTTCCATATCAAATCTTGTTTATAAAGTTTCTCTTTTGATTTCAAGAGAGGGAAGCAATGAAGAAAGGAATCTTCCGATAACAACTCGCAAAATTTATAAAGGATGTATGAATAACTGAGAAAGTTTTTTCGATCATCTGGTCTATGTTTGTTGAATGGGGCTTGAATCATGTAAAACATGTGTCTCAATTTATCTTCGAGTTCCTTTGACATTGAAGGAGGCTTTACCCCACTCATATAACTTGCTATAAATGGAACATGGTCATAGTACTTGGTCAAAGAAAGTTTCTTTAAAGTGTCTCTTACGAGTGTATGAGTTATATTCTTCTTTTGAATCTTTCTCTTTTTAAACTCACTTGAAAGAGTTTCGAAAATTTCAGGTGGAACGTTGGTAACCTCCCTGGCTTGAAACTGTGCTATCCACTCATTGAAATGATTCTCCTTCTTGTAAGAGTATTGAGTATTGGGTTCAGAATCCTGCTCCTCTTTGTAACTTCTCTCTCTTCCAGTATCATATGTAGCAAACCCACAATTTGTGCATATGATATCACTCGAATTTTCATCATAGAAAATATTGCTAGAATCACATTTTTCACAGTTTATGTATGAAGAAGGCTTTTCAGTGTCGACAACGGAACAGATTCCACCCTCTTCAACTTGAGCCATGTATTGCTTAAAGATGTCATTCTTGTTTTTTGACTCTTCATAAATCATAACAAATGGAGCTGCCCTTGACATGTAATCGTACAACTCTTTACCTTTGAGTTCTTTGAGTCTCTTGTTATATAAGGCTATCATTATATATGAATATTATAATATCTTTAAATGAAAAAGTTTTTGTTTCACATAATTTTGAAGCTATTAAAGCCCAACTTTTCAATCATCTCCATAAAAAAGTTGAAAAGAGCCAAGGATGGATTTTGGTTGGAACCGGTGAAGGAAATTTCAGAACAGTGTATCGTCGAATACAAGTACAACAGCAACATTCTGAAACATCTCAACCCAATAACGTGGCCTCCAGTTTTCAAAGGGAGATTACCCATAACCAAGGTGATGTATAACGGTGAAGATGTAACGGACACCATCCTAAAGTTTGCAGGCCCTCTAAAATCTGAGTTTAATCCATTTGGGTTGTTTAAAGTTTCAAAAAGACCCAGGCTAAAGTTTGGACCAAATCTAAGAGTTTCGTTATACTGGTGTGATTTTGTAGAGGTTTCAACGATCGATACTGAAAAGTTATTCATTGGTCGCAGCCAAATAAAATTTAATATCCCCCAGGTTTGAAACCGAATATTTGAATATAACCGGTGAATCGTTGTCGTCATTTTGCATAATCTGAACAATTGGACAGAGTACGGTTGATTTTACAAACATTGAAATATACTTGAGACTGAAAAGTCCATTACATTCCGTGTCTATCTTTGGCTGATCCTCAATCTTTGTAATCTGGTTTGCAAAGTCACCTTCGCATGAAAATTCCACACACGTATCAAATCTTTTTATCCTCAAATCTGGTCCAATGGCGAGCATATCCCTTATGAGCTTCTGAAAATCAAAGGAGGGAATGGTGGTTGAATATTTAATGTCAATTTCTGGAACGTCTATAATCTCTTCATTCAAGTCTAAAAGTTTCAGATTGAATGTACTCAGTGATTTTTTATTGTCATTGCTTATCGTTATATTTAGATACTCGGAAGTATTTTCCATGACAATGACGTCATTGTTACCCGTGGATTTTATAAGTTTATATGTATTGGATACATTCATACCAAGAACCACCGGATGTTTACACTCATACTCTTCAAAATTTTCAGCTGGCATGAATACATGAACGAGTGTCACTCGTGCAACATCAAAGGCGGTTAATTTTACACCAGAATTGTCGAAATAAATATTAACATCATTGATAATCTCTTTAAGAACTTCAAAAAGTGACTTGAATGCAGCTGCTTGGATACTCTTCAATCTCATTGATTAGACTACATTGGTTTTCTTTAATTCGTCGTACGCCTCCTTTGTTGACTTTTCAATTTTGCTCTTTATACTTGAATTGATTGGAGGTGCAAGAGCCACCCCGTATGCATCAAGGGGGAATCCATCACCCACCCCATCGAACGGTTCATCAAAGTTTGCGAGTGCACCACATGAGTAATTTCCTTCAAATGTACAAGGTACATTCATCTCTAGCCATCTTATAACCTCCATGCCAACGTGAACCGTACCCTGTGCTGTTATGAGAGTCGGGACTCGTTTCACATCGGGATGATCCTTTGGAAGTCCTAGTGTATTTACATTGTGTACATTTACAAGAGGCATGAGTATCGGATTGCTTTTAATAAATTCAATAGTCTGTCCACAATATTCACAACGGTCACTCACTACAAGAAGTGCAGCCATTTTTGTATTGGGTGATATTAAAAATGAAAGCTCTTGCCGCAGCTCTAATAATTTTTTTTGTGATACTTTTTTTCATGTACACCCAAAAACCTCAGTCTCGGAATAGCGTTGTTCAGGAACAATGGGACCGTTCCGATTTTCAGGCTGTTGACCCAACCATCATCCAAAACACAATTACTCAAATACAGGAAAATGCACCAACATTGTACCCTGTAAATACAGTGTACTTTAACCAAACTGGAAGCGGGTACGAGGGAAGACTGATGTTTATGGATTCCGCCAACTACGCAGGTGTACAATATGACGTTACAGTTGACGAGTCTGGTAAACTGACAACCGCAAACAAGGGTATTCCTGCAGATTATATGAATCCATTCACAGGATTTGTGAATAAATTCAAGTTTGGTAACCTCAACACGAGCGATCCAACTCCTGACATGCAGGCAGTCTGGAACAATTATCTCGTAACTGCTTAAGAATGAAACTAGAGATTGTTTCAGCGGAGGATTTAGAGAGGATGAATTCTGAAAAAAGAGAACTCAAAAAGGAGGTTTTGATTCGTATACTCAATTCACTTTGTAAAAAGATTTCATTCGCATATTCACTCGGTAAAGATGAAATACTTGTTCAGATTCCTGAGATGATTTTTGGGTACCCCACTTATAAACTCTCTTTTGTAACTTTGTACATGAACAGACAACTTCAGAATCTGGGATACTCGACGAGTATAATGGGCACAGGTCTCATTAACATTTCTTGGAAGGTTCATAAGACCAAGGAGATTTTGGTAAAGAAGAAAACCATCCATGTCGAGGAACTGGATTCACTTGCAAATCTCAAAAAGACTGCGAATCAAATCAGGAAAAAATACATTTCCAAATAGTAACAAGATGGATTACATTAATCTTATGACATGTGTTTTAACCAAAGCGATGGTTCCTGTGTTTGTTGATTACATATTCAAAATGTACAACAATCCAATGGATTTTATAGAAGCTGATAAACCGGGGACTCTCCCAAACCCTTCATTGGTGAATTTTCAACATGCTTTAAAGAAGGTGCAGAATTTATCAAGTGCTCAGATTCAAAATTTCATCAACGAGATTGAGAAGAAATGCACATCCTTCACCAAATACAAGGATTCTGTTTACATTGCATACGTAAAGTTGGTTTCGAATGCAATCAAGATGAAATCGGATGGTCGTAAGATTAACATCAAGCCACCAACCAATGAGCTTTTCATACATCAGTGTCTCATACTTTGTGCGCACAACTTTTATGAAAATCCATACGTCATGAAGGAGGCTGATGAAACCAAGAAGGAGAAGGAGGTTCAAGATAGAGTAAAGTTTTGCATCTCAGAAGCTATAGCAGATTCGATTCCATTCTGTGATATAATAAGTGAGTTTATGACCGATTCAGGTGCAACTGATGAGACTGCAATTACCGAGATGATGAACCCAAGTGGCGAACCGGCTCCAGAAGAGACTACCAAAAATGATGTGAATACAGAGTCTCCTATAACAGAGTCTCCTTTTGAAACCGAAAAGAAGCTTATAAAACCAGATGGATCTTCCGAGGATGTTGAACTCTTTTCGGATGCTCCAGAGAAACATCCTGATCAGGAAGAAAAACCTGAGCCTATTGTATAAATGGATAAATTCATGAGAAATCCCCTGAATGCCGCTCTCTTTGCAGCTGCGGTTACCGCCGCTGCAATCTACTTTACACTTCCTCAAACGAATGAAAAGGAGAAGAAACCGGTAAAAAATTCAACGTATACCAAACCAGCACTTTTCGTGGGTGTACTCGTATACTTTATTGTTTACTATGGAAACGCTAAATTTGAAACAATTTCAAAGGAGCCCTTTTAAAGAAGTGCACCTCTTAATCAAAAATGGCCACCACGATCAAAGCGTTCAATGACATGATGGATCAGTTTCTCACCGAACTGAATCTGACGTTTCCGGAGAATAAAGCAGTTATAAAGTTTCAGGCTTCTTTCGAAGTCGTGAGAACCGCCACCCCAAGTAAAGTACTGGATGAGTTTATGAAGGCAATCAAGCCTTATCGAAACAAGATTATGCGCAAGGATCCTGAATTCATCACGGAGGATAGTGGAAATATTCCAGCTCTCGCTGACATTGACATAGCTTCAATGTGGGCACAGGCTTCTGACGGAACCAAGGATGCCATTTGGCAGTATCTCCACACACTCATTCTCTTTGGAACAACCATCAAGGCTTTTCCACCAGAGACTATGAGCATGATTGAGAGCATGGCGGCAAAATGTGCAGAGCAGATGCAATCAGGGGAATCTTCGGAAGGTGACTTTAATATCATGGATCTCATGAAAACTCTTAACAATATAAAAAATTAGTATTATATTAAATGGATGAGCTATTCAAACCGGATAATTTGAAGAAATTTTGGCCAACCAAGAAACAGGAACCAAAAGAAAGGGTCCTAGCCACCATGCGTTTTGTAATTTATTTATCAGTAATTCTCTTCATCATCAAACAGGATAAACGTATAGTAATTCTTGGAATGGGTATACTTTTTGTTCTTTATATGATGTACTCAAATGGTATGGTTAAAAAGTATTCAGAGACATATCGAAGCGCAGGTGAACCAACTGCAACAGCAGACAACTTTATGGATAACACTTTGATGGCAAATTACCCAATGGGACCCAACACAGGAGTCCCGACAAACTCAGACGAGGAGTGGAAAAAGATACATCCATTCCTTGAGGGGTCTCATTGGTCACAGATGAATTTCTTCAAGATGCCAAACAACAACTTGAATGAGTTTACACGCGGTGCTTATGAACCCATGTTCAAACCGACGTGCAGGGATGATAACGAGGTGTGTGACCAAACGACGAGACCAGACTGGATACAATCTCGCGGCCCCGCAAGAACAAATAATGGATTATATTAAATGAACGAACAAGAAATTGCAAATAAAGATCTCCTTGGTCGTGTTGAGATTGAAAGCGACATGAGACCTGTAACCACAACAGGCTATCACAAGGGATGGCAGGCTGAGTCTTTTGACTTTCCTAAGTTGTATGAAGTTTCACCAACCTTCCCCGTCATGTTGTATAACCCAGTGAGTTCATACACACTCGATAGAAATCTACGTTTTGCTCAGAGATATGAAAAGTAAAATCTTTGTTCCTATTAATAGATATGGATCCATGGTCCGTCGCTGCGATTGTAGGATTGGTATTTGCTGGTAATAAACTAAACTCTCAGGAAGATCCTATGGAGACTCGATGGGCAAAACAAACCTCAAAGGTATCCACAAACCCCAGAGATCATGATCTTGATTACATGGATCAAAAGAATCAGACACCTGACATTGGACGCAGAATAGGTGATTTCCGTCTTCAGCCTAAAAACGAGGTGCCAAATCTCCAAGACACTGCACCTAATGTCCAGTTTCCGTTTGGTCAACCAGTGTACAATCTTTATGATCGCGAGAACATCTCCAACAAAATGAATAATCTGAATCCAGGAGGTGAACCGATCCACGTGGGTAGAGGTCTTGGTGTATGCGCCGACGTTCCAGCAACTGGTGGGTTTCAGCAATTTTTTCGAGTCCTGCCAAATAACCCCAATGAGGAGAGACTCATTGGCTTAAAGGGAAACACAGGTGGTCCATCCAATCCAGTGGTTAAGAATGGTGGTACCGTCATCGGAGACCTCACTCATTTTCCAAATAAACTCACAACATTCAGAACAGGAGGCCCGAGTGGGGAGGGACAGGGTGGTGTCATCAGAGGTCCAGAAGGGCGCCCAACCTTCACATATACCCAACGCCCAACGAAACGTTCAGAGACTGGAAATCAAGTGTTTGAGGGTCCAGCACAATATAACGTGTTTCAGCCATATGTTGATACTGGGATTAAAAATTTACCAAGAATTACTGATAATCGTTCAAAGGGGGATCGCGCAGGAAATGGTCAAAAGATGAATGTAAGAGGAGATCCACTCAGTGCAGTTGGTGAGGTTACAAATCTTCGCCGAGACTTACCCGGGGATCATCCAGGTGGACCCGGTCCCCTGTTAGGTACAGTTCAACAATATGTGCAGCCAATTTTCAATGATTTGAACGAACTGAAATCAACTCCAAACCCATACACCAAGACGCTGAATATTGGTCAAGAAGCTTTAAAGAATAATCCATTTAAAATTAATTTAGGTTAATAGTATAAATGACATCACTTCAATCTCGTCCCATGAGTCCAATATCTGTAACCGGTGTTGATTACATAAAATCGTCACCAGCTATGAATTATTCACCGATTCCCAATACACATAGTCCAGCAACCATCTCAACTGTTGTTCCCCAAGGTCAAGGTCCAGCAACCATCTCAAATGTTGTTCCTTCTTCTCTCCCATTTGACGAGTCTAAAGTAGAAGGTTATAATCTCGCTGACCCCAATTCAATTGAGTATTCTTATTTTTTACCCGAAGAATCACCTCAGCTGATAAGTTCCCCTATGGCAACTGCTTCAGCCATGGCTTCTAGTCCCATGTCACCCTCAATGAATAAATCATCGATGATGCCTCCCGCCCCAATTGCCGCAACCTCAATGAATCAATCATCGATGACGCCTCCCAGACCCACAGTTCCAACCTCAATGCCACCCGCCCCAATCGCCTCAACCTCAATGCCTCCCGCCCCAATTGCCACACCCTCAATGAATCAATCATCGATGATGCCTCCCAGACCCGCAGCCCCAATTGCCTCAACCTCAATGCCTCCCGCCCCAATTGCCTCAACCTCAATGCCATCTCCTCCATTTGCTTTACCGACCCAGCTTGGAAATACAGTGAGAAATATTTCAGAAAATTTATTGAATCCGAGTTCGGTGATATGAAATTAAAGTAGTTTCACTTATTAAATAAGATGTCGGGAGGAATCACACAGCTTGTAGCAGTAGGTGTTCAGGATGCTTATCTATCAGGAACCCCAGAAATATCCTTCTTCAGATCTTCATACAAGAGATATACCCATTATGCTCAGAGTGTGGAACGTCAACTCATCCAGGGAACACCCACTCAGAATGGTGTCTCTCTCCTCCGTTTCGAGAAGAAGGGTGATCTTCTGACCGACGTCTATCTGACTGCCAATGACCCAAATAACACCGCAAATGTCAACGTCAACTGGAACCAGATTATCTCCAAGATGGAGCTCATGATTGGTGGACAGATTATCGATACCCAGGATATGTCTTACATGTCCAATGTGGATCCAATTGTTAATTCAAAATCCTATAGCCAGCGTTACGTGGCTGCAAATGTAAACTCCAGTGTTTTCCTCCCACTCAAGTTTTTCTTTTGCCGAAACTGGCAAGATGCTCTGCCTCTCGTGGCTCTTCAGTACCATGATGTAGAGATTCGCATTACATGGGCAAATCCAAATTCTTGGGATCAGTACATTGCATGGGCTCGTTTCATCTACCTGGATAACGATGAACGCGAGTGGTTTGCAAAGAATAAGCACGATCTGCTCATCACCCAGGTGACCAGAGTGCCCGTGGCTCCAGTCCAGAACTTTGAGTTTGCCCTGGCTCAACCAATCAAGTACATTGCTTTCGAATCCAACAACTACAACGTCGTTTACAATTCGTACGCAACCAGTAACACTGTAGGTCTCCCATTTACCAATTCTGTGGATGGAATAGCAGTTGGTATGATTGCCAATATTCCTGGATACATCAGTAATGCATACATTACATCCCCGTATTCATCTAGCGATACTGTACAGATTGGATATTCTACACAACTGGTACCATCCCCAATCCCAGTTGGTACAATCGTAAACTTTTCAAACCCAACATTCACCGCCACATGCACGTGGTCAGGCGCTGGACCAGTGGTTGCAGCTCTGACTGCAGTGACTCCTTCCTCAGTGACTCTTGCTCAGCTCAATTCAGCATTCCCGCTATCAACTTCCTCAACCGCAGCAGGTGTTTCTGTTCCAGTATGGACAGCAATGGTGTATGGAACCGCTTCAGGTATCACATCCCTTCTCGGTCAAGGTATAGTATACAACTACAGTGCAGGTGCGGGAACCTTCAATGTATCATTTAATGGCGGCACGGCAACTGGCACCGGGGTGGCGGTCACAGTGACTCTGAATCCACCCAACGGGTATGTAGGTTCAATCCAAAATTCTCAGTTTACAACCGGATCCGCATCAACCACTGCAACTTTGACTTTGAACAGCAACGTTATTATGAATTCGGCAATGGTTGGATTCAGTATCCTGATACCATATGGAGCCGGAACATCAAACACCGGTCTTTTAAATGCAACCATAACATCGGTTGAGGTGTATGGCCCAGCTTCAAATGTGGTGACTGCAGGCACAACCTTTGTGGGTATATCTTTCCCAAGCACCACTATAACAACTGCACCAACCGGGTCGACAACAGCAACCGCGGCGACATATATATCTTTCTTCAACCCCAATATGTCCACCACTGCAGCAGTGAATGTGGTTCCATTTAGCAGTGGGTCAGCGGCGGCGGCAAACATGCAGTTCAAGATGCAAATAAATGGTAACGATATCGGGGAATCAAGATCGTTACCACATTGGGTGGATGTGAACCAGTACTACTTAACCCCATATGGGTATTACAGTCTGACTGCAGGTACTGGACTCAGTGGAGTGGTTCCAGTTTGTATAATTCCATTCTGTCTGGATACAGCCAAGGTGCAGCCAACTGGCGCCCTCAACTTCAGTCGCCTTGATACTTTCCGTCTGATTTGTCCATCCGGAACCAACTGGCAGGCTCTCACCAAACTCGGAGCCGGTTCTTATTTCTACGCCGTCAATTACAACATTCTGAGAATCCAGAATGGTATGGGGGCTGTCATGTACTCTTCTTAAAGAATAAACTTTCCAAATACAAAATGCCCGGTGGTGAAACATTTTTTGATGATCAGGGACTCTACATAGGAGGTGGTCTCATTCCACAGGCACCTGAAGTCATTGCAACATCTGCAACACTTGGAACCTCAACCTCCTGATCAGTCTTTCTCTGGACGGGTAAGAATTTCGAACCTTGATTCATGAAAAATACAAAGAACAAGATGATGATGCCGACAATTATTATAATATTCTTATTCATCATTTATTGTATCACAACAAATAAATTGTCCCCAATTTATTTGTTGTCCCATGATAGGGCGATGTCGAGTAGACATAAAGCGATTGCCATACCCATGCATATTATAAACGATGAACCTCATTTCTTGATTGTCCATGATAGGAGATTTAAAGAGTGGACCTTTGTCACGGGTGGGTGTCGAAAAAGAGAAATTTACAACCCTTTGAGATGTGCCCTACGAGAGCTCGAGGAGGAGACTCGAGGAGTTGTAAACATAAAGGCTGGTGCATATTCGTATTACAAGTTTGATATTCAAGATGAGGAGGATTCTGAAATGACCAACGTGTATCACGTCTACATTTTGGATTTTCCCATGTCTCTGAGAGATCAGGAGAAGATTATAACACGATTCAACATGAACAAGGAAATGATGACATCAAACAAGATTCGTTTCAAGAAGCAATACGATGAGAATGACTTTATAAACTTTGATACAATGAACAGTATTCAGAACAGAAGCGACATTTGGAACATGATTAAAATTTACGTGATTCGTAATATAAAATTCAAGGATGCCATATACTCGAAGCGCACCACATTCAATTTAAAAAAATGAACGTCTTCAATAGTAATGGGAACGACCCATATGATATTAACCGGTGGTACGTTGAACATACAAGATTATGATAGTTTTTATGATTACTATTTGAAAAGTACTCAAAAACTCTTTTTGGTTGAAAAGATTGAAAGAGTTTTTAAATTGTTTTTTGATATCGATTACATAGGCCCTGAGTTGGATTTTATAAAACTTTTTATGGAAATTTGTAAAATTGTGAATGCTGGGAAATGTCATGTTGCAAGAGCTGATCCCAGAGTTACTGAAAAGGGTCTCAAGTATGGGTTTCACTTGATTTGGCCTCAATGTGATGTGACAAAACCCAAGGCTGCACAGATACGACAAAGAGTCCTCAATGAATTTGGTTCTGAGTGGTCAAGTATAATCGATGGAATTGGATCGGGTCTCAGAATGCTTTGGTCATACAAGGTGGGTGACGGGAGTACGTGTTATGTTCCATATGGAACAATTACCGAAAAATATGAGTTTAACGAGTTTGAAAACAGGGAACCATCTGTTGAATTTCTAAAGATGTTTTCGATAAAAAGCAAAGAAACTGTAAAAAGTGTAGAACCATTCTATTCCACGGACAATTCATCCTTGGAGAATTTCATTCGCATCAACATGAGAGGTCAAGAAAATTTGAAGATAACCGGCTGTAAACCATCCAGAAATAACGTGGATGTATGTATATTCACAAACTCCAGATATTGTGCCAACATTAGGAGAGACCACAAATCGAATCATGTTTACTTTATAATCAAGGGATCTCACATATTTCAAAGGTGTACAGATTGCGATTGTTCAAAATATAAAGGCAGAATGTATTTTTTACCTAAAACAATTAAAGAATTATATAGTCTATATCTCAAATGCTAACAACACGTTCTGGTCGTGTGGTGAAGAAACCCGAACGATTCTCTCCTTCTGAGAATCCTGTTGATGATTATAAAGATGATGAATACGATTCTGAAGATCCGAATGGTGAAGCTTCAGAATCGGAGAGTGACGAGGATGATGTCGAGGACACTGAGGATGATTACGAGAGTAGTTTTATAGACGATGAAGAAGAGGAGGAGTCTTCAGAGGAGTGATTTATCTGGAATTGGATACATTTCGTACTTGCTTGCAGTCAACTGGGTAGCATCGGTTACATCATATGCTCTTTCTATAGGCAAATTGATCTTTCTATCTTCTTCAATCTCCTCTTGAAGAAATCCAGCCCATGCATTTGCTCGTTGGGTACCACCCTTTATATCATTATATAGATCACTTGCTTTGTATGTCATCTTTCTTACTTATCAGGTGCAGATTTTATTATTACACCGGTATAATCGTACCCACCTTCACAATCTAGTGTTACGCAGGTGGATGTGCAATTACAATTGGAGCACGGCATTTAAGATTTGGAAATATAATTTTTACATAACTTCACCGCCATATTTTCCAAATTGTTCTTTAAGTTTGAGTGCCCTGAAATTATTTGCAAGACGATTCATCTTTGATGGAGTTCCACCATGAAGTCTATAATAATTGGCAAACTGTGGTGCGTTCGTGATGTTGAAAATCAAACGGGCTCTGGAATTTATCATGTTGTTCTTCTTTTCAGTCTCTTCTTGAAACTGTCTTTCTATTTCATTTGCAAAGCTTCCGAGGCTTGAGCTCATGGGACTCTTTTTCCCAAGAAGAAGGTTTGTGAGATTTTTCTTGGTAGCCTTTGAACCGTGTCCCAGACCCAATTTGCTTGCAAACCCAATCAAATTTGATCTGGTAAATGAGCTAATCTTTTTCACTTTACCACCTCTTCGTATCTGTTCTGTGTTTTTGAGAATGCTAAAGTTGGATTGTTTGGTATGAGGTTTGGGGGGAGACACTCTCATGTTTTGACCATACAACCGTGCACACATCTTTGGTTTTGTGAGACCCGAGTAAGCAATTCCCCGTGTCCTCATAATCTCTCTCAGTTCCTTGACTGTATACCTCATACAATCCTTCCCATCGAGTATAACCTTTGATTGATTCTTGAGAACCGCTTTTGGGCCCACATTTACTTTTGGTGGACTCGGTGACTTGTTAATCTCAAATATCATTCGAACCTTATTCGGAATTCTGACACCAGCCTCTTTGTATGATTTCAGGACAGTCTTTTTTGCCGCCTTTACCCCCTTTGGAATCTTGTAAAATTTAGGGAGACCGCCAGGTCCTGGTTTTATATAGTACCCTGGTTTGATTGCATTCCAATTTAAAAGATTTTTGGCATTCTTTTTTGGTGGCGAATAATCCTTTTCATACTTGGTTTCTTTAATAACCGGTGAATTGGGTTTGGGTACCCCCATCTTAGCAATCATCATATTTGCTATGTTCATCATGGTTGCACCTTCTGGAATCACATTCTTTGGAGGTTGCTGTACACCAGGTGAAAGACCAAGGGCGCGTCTGGTTGCAGCGGGTATCGGAACTCCTGCATTTGCATACGCCTTTCTCAATTTGGAAATGACGAGTCTGGGATTTGCGGGTAACTTGTATCTTCTTGGTTTTCGATTTGGACCTGGTTTCACGTAGTACCCTTCGGTATTGTTTTCCCAATTCACAACCGGGTATCTTTCATTTCTCATGTGTTCTCTCTTTCCTTTGAGATTCTTTCTTGCAGGAAGTTGATGTTCTATGCTCCCTCCTATGAAAAATTTAGAAACCACCTCACGGACCCTTGATTTTATATCAGTCATATCCTTCCCAGACGCAATGATGACACCGTTTGTAAAAATCTTTAAACTCACCAAGGGATTGTACAATTTTAAACTCAATGCTGGAAATTTTTCAGGAATGTACGTTGCATCACTTTTATACGCCATTTCTATTCCAACCAAATTTATTTTTCGATGAAATTGCCACGTCATTGTTGTGTTTGTAATTTCATAATCCACCCCACGAAGATTCATCAGGGACCCAACCACTTTTGCAATCTCTTCATACTTTCTCTTGCCTGAAATAATGACGGTGGTTCCAGTCTTTGTTTCGTACACAACTGCTTGAGACCCATTTTTAAACTTGATTCTGATACGCTTCAATTTGACGCTTTGATTTCCGGTAACCTCTTTGTGATTTGCTTGAACTACAGGGTACCCTTTAACTGCTCCAGTGTATCCCACAAGTGTATCAATCACAGGATTGGTTACAATTTTCATAAAGTCATTGAGATCCAGATGTACAGATGAGACCCCCTTTGCTGTCTGCAGAGTCAACTCGGGACTTGACATTATTAATTTCTTGCAACATTATAAATGATGATGAACTCTGATGATTCCAAAAAACCAATCGACAAGCTCCGCGTGGGCGCATTCATAATAGCCGTGTGTGCATTTGCCTTTCAAGTGCTGGTTCTCTTCCCGTGGCACCTTGAAATTTCCAATCAGATGAAAGCACTTGCAAGCGCATGCAGACGTTGAAAATAAATATTTACAAATCTTATAATGTTCAACCTCGCTTGTCTGTGTTGCACGGAAATTCTAGGAAATTGTAACATCAAATCGTTTGCTGAAAATCAAAAGACGAAACACCTGCTCATAGGAATTTTCGCATACATTGCGATGATTTACTTTCTCATACGGATATTCAAATCTAACAAGAGCATGTTACATGTGAATGTCATGTGGCAAATGTCGGTTGTGATTTTGGGAACCCTGATTGCTTATTTTTTCATGGGTGATCGCTTCAAACATCCTATGCAAATGCTCGGAATACTCTTTGCAATTCTTTCAGTGTACTTTATAAATTACTCATAGTTGTTATTGTGACTCGTATTTCTATATCTTCTGAAACGTGATTTGAAACGCTCGACGTTCCCCTGTGAGCTTCGGTTCAAATGTTTCACACGTCTTGCGTACCGGTTCGCCTTTTCTAAAAGGTCTTCGAGTCTTCTCTGTTTTTCTTTGATTGCTTTTTGTATCATTTTAATTCTTGGTTCCAAAAGTTCAAGCTGATGCTTATCACCATCTATAGACTTTACAAATTGACGAGCCTTTGCGAGTAAACCATCCACAATTCTCTCCGTCTGAATCACACGTGGGTCGGGAGCTCGTCTTCGACCACCATTATTATTAAAAGAGTTCATTTATAATACTTAAAGAAATAAAACGAGTATATATTGGTCCCATAGCGTAATTGGATAACGCGTCAGCCTTCTAGAAAGTCAGGAAGCCAGCTGAAGATTCCGGGTTCGAGCCCCGGTGGGATCAACAGTCCAAAAACTACGTGTTTGTCATCTCATCCTCTCCAACATGTGCAAAAGTCTAACTTGAGCCTTTGCTTTTGCAAGTGTTGTGTGACGCGCTTTAACAGCTCCAGACTTTTTTTTCACAGTGTAGTATCCATTTTTGAGTTTTGTGATTACGTACGGCATTTTAAGATTTGGAAATATTAAAAAGAAATGGATATACAGAAATGCGATCTTCACTTATATGGAAAATATAATGAAAAAGAAAATGAACTTGAATTTTCTGAGGAGAATTTTGATATCATCACAAAGTGTTGTAATTTTTTTGTGTGGAAGATTAGAAAATACGGTGATTTATACACTGCAAAGACCTTATTCTTTCAGTGGGATGCAGTAAATGAAACTCTCCCATAAAGTAATCTTATTTTGAGGTCTCGTAACCTGTTGTGAAAACTCTGTGATGGAGGTGGTTCCCATTGACTTGTTGCATTTTGAACAAATTGGTAAAAGATTTGAAATATCTGTAGTACCACCATTTGCATGTGCAATATTATGTCCGCATTCAAAGTTGAATACATCGATCATAGTATTACACCAAGTGACTGCACATTTTGAATCAAATCTTCTCCCATTTTTAAGAATCCATACATTTTCGCGTAGAGATGCTGTAACTTTTCTACGAGCTCCCATTTTTATATTTCAATAACAAATCTTTATTTATAAAACGCCAAATAATAGTTTTGGTCCATATTTGGTGATGCATTGGATATCGACTCATCGTCACACATGTGCCAATTGCCGACTTCGTTTCCCCGAACAAAGGCTATATAATGTCCGTGACACCACGGTATCAATGCAAATAATTGTTTACCAAACATCGTCTCTGAAACTTTATTCTTCAGGTCACTCACTACCAGAATTTTAGGAACAGTTGTTAGGTGGGTCTCTTGAATCGCCACTTTATGATTTTTTCCCGTATCATCCTTATAATCACTCAAAATAAGCTGATCGTTATTCAAGAAAATAGAGCACGGATACTCTGTGACTGAAGTTCCGTCTGGATACGTGATGGTCTGTGTAACTTTACCCATGAAATCTTTCAAGTTTAGAACATCCACCAAAAGCAAGAGAGCCTCTTGACAATCGTTTGGTAAACCTTGCCACGATGGAAATTTTTTAAGAAATTCAGACAGAAAAAGTCTAGGGTCTGAGTTTTCCTTTTTCATAAAGTTTAAAAACTCTTTTTGAAGTGGGGTGTCCGTCTCAATATTTGAAAAATCACTTGAGGCTTTTAAACATTGCATGAGAGCATTGAACCAACACGTTGCTCCATAATTTTGGAGACCCCTTGGGGTCAACTCATTCGAGTCCAACTCATTCGAGTCCAACTCATTCGAGTTGTTCATTTACTAGAATAAAGAATTTATTGTCTAACTAAACAATGGATGATGTTCTTCGTTTCATAAGGCAGCACAAGAATAAAAATTATGTGGAGATTGAATTTCGTCTTGGGAGAAAGGGGACTTTGTCCTTTGATACCAATGTTGGTTTCGATGCACATCAAAAAGCTCTCAAGGCTCTTAGAGGATACCAAGGATGGGAAAGCGTCATAGAAAAGAATGAACAGATTTATTACGGGGCTCGAAAGGGTCTCCGCATAATATATGATGAGGTTACCGATATTCAAACGTGTGTGACGAAGCATCAGGCGGGTGTTTTGGATAAAAACATAGAAAACTCACCCTTTGACGTGAGAATCGCGGCGAGTATTGAAATTCCAAGTACATATGACAATGAGAAGGATCATTTTCCAACTGTCAAAAATAGGAGGAGAATTTCATTCGTGAGGAAGGGTCTATCAATTGACGTCTCTGAGATTACGACGAATGGTCAACAAGAGGATCGGGATGAGGAATCAAAGACTCAATTCCAAATTGAATTTGAGATTCTGGATCTAAAGGACCTGGATGACAATAGGGCTAGTAACCATTACCAAAAGGTGTTTGATTTGCTAAAATGCTTCTCTCCAGAACGGGATTGAACCGTCGACATTCAGGTTAACAGCCTGACGCTCTAACCAACTGAGCTACTGGAGAAATTATTATGCGATTTTATTCTTTAACTATATAAATGAGAGTTCATCTCTTCGTGTTATTTTTTGTATTTTTGATTTTAACGATAGTTTCAAGAAAAAAGAGCACATTTTCGACAAGCCCAAGCCCAGTAGGACCTCCAATAAATCCAAATTTGAATATTCTACATATGCCATTTTCACCGTCTGCATACACTCTAGAAGTTACAACATATGAAGGTCCACATCCAGGATCTCCGATTATAAATACATATCATAATGCTTCACCATGCCCAATTACATCACCTGGAGAATCCCCAACCGTAAAATGTCCTCTCTACCCACCACCTTTGAATTGCGTACCGAGTGCATTGCGGCCTAATACTGTACAAACATCACCAGGACCTTCACCATCAAATGTACCAACACCTACACGTTCACCAAATTCAAGTACTTCACCAGCACTAAATGCCGCACCGACTCCAGCGAATGCTGTACCTGCATGTCCAGCTGGGTATGAACATCCAAATGCACAACAATATACAACACCTGGACAGGTAGTATCTGTTCCACAAGATAGCATACTTCGTCAAATCATGCCTTTGACTACTTCTGATGATAAGTTTATAATAACTTCTTATCAAGCTGGTTTTCGAATTGATTCATGGATACCCAATCCTTCTGCTTCTTTAAGTCAGAGTGGTTTACTTTCACCTAATCATATTATTATGGTGTCTGCTGTCTATGATTTAGTTACAGAGGATGATGATAAACTAACTTTTACTTATAAAATAAATACCGATTACACAAAAAATGTGGATACATCCGGTAATTTACCAGTGTCATCGATCGGAACTTCAGGTTCTGGTTCTTTTACAAAATGGATAAACCCCCCAGACCAGACATTTGGATGTAATAATCCGATTTTTACTAGGTTATATATAGCCAATGTATCTTTTGATAAAAAAAATACTTTTAAGATTCCATTGGATTGTGATTACGTAATTGCAGATGGATCTACAAGTCCTGCGAATCTTGTTATTTATGCAGGACTATCTGGTGCTGATGATGGTAGTATGTGTGACAGGTGGTTTTATATTCCGGGTGGAAATGGTGCTAAGCAATATATGGATGATCTGGCAGTGTACGTATTAGGTAATGATCGTTATTTTAAATCTATTATATTTGATGGACAAACATTATTTGATTCAAGTAGTATAACTCTTTGTGAGGGTCTCAATGGAACTGGACCGACTCAACTTACGTTTAATCTGACAAGTAGTACAAGATATACAGGAATTATGACTCCTATCCAAAATACAATCACTATGGGTATAGGGTCCATAGTATTCAATACAAAATTTGTACCTCCATCAACATCTCCACAAACTGCGGCTGCCCCTTTACCGGCTATAAAAAGTAAATTATTACACGATGGATTATTCAATAATTTACCATTTTTTTATTACGATCAACCTAATGATAATATGATTGTTCTAAGAAAGGGTAAGTGGGCTGGTGATACTATACAAATCGACGATACTAAAAATAATACACACTCTGTTTATAACATTATAATAGATGGAGTCTCGAATGTATTTCATTATTCTATAAATACAAATTTAACAAAAGCTTTGAATAATGGAAATATAGTAAGTTATATACCATTTGGAAATCCTTCAATATTTTATGATAAATTTGATTTGGATACTACGTCATTGGGGGCTTACAGTAATTTTACTGTTAGTTTTTATTATCCTGCAACAAGTGCAGTTGGTGGTGGGTGGACTATAGGTTTGAATGATGTAAAAACTTTTAGGTCACCAAAACCCCCACCTTCGATTCCAGGTCAAACCCCATCTTTATTTATACCACCACTTCCGTGGAATGCAGACCAACATACATTTGCTAAAAATGTTTTACAATATTCGTGTGCTAGCGTGGATATGACTACTTTAAATACTCTCAATGATCAGAATATTTCAACGTGGCTTAATAGTAATACAGATAATATACAGTTATGTACAAATTTATTACACGGAACATCATACCCAGATTTTTATCAAAGACAGCAAATGAATCAACCTATGGATCCACCATATTGTACATCTGTATTTACACTAAGTACAGGTGAATGTGCTATAGGATCTTATTGTAACGTGGATAATGATTGTACATCTAATTTCTGTAATCAAAATGTTCAAATTAATATTAATACCGGTGGATCAGCAACTACAGGTAGATGCGCTTTATTAAACACATTATGTGCAGCATCTCCAACATATAATTGGGGTGATGGAACTGCTGATAATCAGCTTTATTTATATAAAGGTATGACAATTGGATACAACGGACAGAAATATATATACAATAGTACAAATTTTAATGATGTGTATGATCTTCAAAACACATATTCAAATCCAACAGTTGAAGGTGCTCCTTTTATTTCATGTAATAATTTACCAAATGGAACCGGTGGATTGGGACAACAAAGAAACGCAGATGGTAGTTGCAATACAGGTTTTGTTTATGATATGGTTACAGACAATTGTCAAACTTCTGATGTAGCAATTGCAGATAATAGTAGAGTTGGTGGATAATAATATGTCATTATTACAAATGAGTGCAGCAGTATATGTATTTGTTGCATTTGCTGTTACAGTTGTTCTAGTATATTTGTATTATTGTAAAATACCTTGGTTGCAAGATCAGTTCAATTCATGTTCCACAGGGTCTCCCGGTTCAACTGGGGCATCAACTGGAGCATCAACTGGGGCATCAACTGGGGCATCAACTGGAGGGGCATCAACTGGAACTGGAACTGGAACTGGAACTGGAACTGGAACTGGAACTGGAACTGGAACTGGAACTGGAACTGGAACTGGAACTGGAACTGGAACTGGAACTGTAGCCAGTCCTTCACCTTCACTTGATCCTACTCCTTTAATGAATATACTTGGTACAGGCAAAACAGCTGGTATTTATACTATTTATTATTTGACATCATCTATAAATTTATCAGCACATACTTTGTTAATTGTCTTACATATTCAAAATCAAGTTGATCAACCAGTTTTTACAATAACTATAACATCATCAAATACATTCAATTTTACAACTATTGACAATGTATTATCCTTTCCATGCGGACAAACTGGTACTGGAACATATAATACTACTACTAACCAAATTACTTTTACTAACGGGAATACACTTACATTTTCTTAAAACTTCATGGGTTCCATCCCTTTGGCTTGTAAAGTTATGAATATAAAGATGGCCAAGATGGATGTCAATGTCAACTCGATTCTGATTCGAGTGTGTTCAATTTCGTATTTATTTGTGTTGTACGTGCCAACAAAACGTATACCTCTATCAACTATGAGAAAGATGAGAGCGCTCAAAATAATGTGAAAAATTGTCTTGTTCTTCATTTATACCTCCGGAGATAATATTTTCACATCGGGTTTTGGGCTGAAAATGCACGCCTCCACATCAGGTGTCATCTCTTTTCTTTCATCTCTTCTAAACTTGGCAAACGTCCCATGTTCGTCACACAGCGTCTTGATGCCACCTTTAACCATGTAATTATATGGACCATCTGAAGCGCTCTTTATCTTTACAGAATCGGGTCCGAGATCGTGGTATACTTTTCGAGCGCACAGATACACCACGAGGTAATTTATGTTGTACGCAATAGCATCTTGATTCGTTCCAGACTTTTTGATGTAATCATCGACCGACTCATATTGATCGATTCCCCTAAACTCCTCGTTCCATTTGGTCACGTATTGATTTGAAGGAACCGCTGCGATGAACCAAGACTCTATGGTTGGATCCACTGAAAGTTCTTTTATAGAAAACACAATTGCATCCGAGTTTTCATTCTGAACCCAATCGAAAGAGTTGAAGCACACAACTGACGCATCCAACCATATTCCACCAAACTTTGAAACGACAGAGAGTCTCACCAGGTCCGATAACCTTTGAGGGCTATCATTGAATTTCCAATTGATCATCTTGTTCGCCTCCTCCTCCCCAACATAGTTTTTGAGGGTACTCGTCGTCATGAAATTTATCGCATAATCGGGGTTGTATTTTTTCCACGTGTCTACACACTTTTGTATAAACTCTGGAATTTCATCCTTGTCCCAGAATGACCAGATGATCTTTGGTATCCTTGGTTGCTCGAATGTGCTCCTTGAATTTGATTGAAGATACAAGAAGAAGAGAACCACGATAAGTGCAAATGCAAATATGAGTTTCATTTATATATATAAACAATAAATTATTTGTGTATATAAATGTACCAAACCCTGATTAAAAAAAACTTTCCACATGTGGTGATTGTCACCGACTTGAATGGGTCGACAGAGGATCTCGACCCGGTGACAGAATTTTCAGATTCGGATATACAAGATGTGATTCTTGGTATTAAAGAACTTCATAGTGCTGATATAAGCGTTTTGGATATAAAGGTGGGACGTGGAGCAGAGGGTCAAGTGAAGATTCGAGATCCGAGCACCTTTGGTTTCGGGGACACGAAACCAATCCATACGAGGTATAATTTACCCGAAACATCCATAGTAAAATTTAAAAGTGACTTGTGGTGTCTCGGATGTTTGATTTACGGAAAGAACATCCCAAAGCGTTTTCTGAAATCACAGGAACTCTTGGATAATTTCATGAAGAATTCAAAATATTTTGAGATTTTAAAAAATCTTCTAGTGATTGATCCTTCAAAGAGAAATCTGGATTTTATAAAAGATTCCTCACATAACGGGTGCATCATACATTGATAGAATATCCTTGATTACAGGATTTCTCTTTACATCTGACAATTGAACGTGTTGAATATCATCGGTTTGCTTTAACCGTCTCAGCAAATCAGTGAGGCCTTTATAATTTCCATCCGTCTGATCCGGATCACCCGTGATGATGAGTTTGGATCCAAACCCGATCCGTGTCAACAACATGAGCATTTGTGACTCTGTGGAGTTTTGCATCTCATCGGCGATGATCCATGATTTTTCAAATGTGAGTCCCCTCATGTATGCCAAAGGACAAATTTCATATGGAGTTTTTTTACCTAAATATTGAAGAGATGGTTTGATCCACGGTCCCATCTTTTCATCGATAGACCCTGGGATGAACCCGTGCTCCTCTTCGCTCGTCACTGCTGGACGGGTCAAAATAACCTTGCTATAAACTCCACTCGCCACCATCCTCTGTCCAATTTTACAAGCCTGCATCGTCTTTCCGGTTCCAGATGGCCCGGTTGCAATCACGATACTCGGACGAATGGCATCCAACAGAGAAATGTATCTCTGCATTTAAGGAAAAGCGTCTCTTTTTTTTAAATGTCCGTCCAACTTCAAGAAGTTGTCCTCTATGACGGAGTTGGTTCTGATCCAAGTCATGTACACACTAAAGATAGATTTCTTGAAATTATGAAGAGTGAGTTTACACACGCAGACTGGAAAAACATGGTTCCGATTCTCAAGGCGATCAAGTGTGATTTTGAGGATTGGATTCTTCCAGATGATTTTATATTTTTTAGGTTTGAGGATTGGTTGAGATACTCCGGTGCGACAGTTAAAGAAGAGGGGCTTTGAAAGAGTACAAAGCAAACGCTTTGTGCAAGCACCTGTGGCCTAGTTGGTTAAGGCGTTGGTCTTATGTACCGGAAATCGTGGGTTCGAGCCCCACCAGGTGCACCCAACTTCTTTGAAGATCCAACTTCTTTGAAGTTGTTTCAAACCGGTTTGTCCGAGCTTGGTCTAAGGAGGGGGACTTAAGATCCTCTGTGTTTTACACGCGTGGGTTCGAATCCCACAGCCGGTACCTTTTTAAGATGTTTACATATATAAATATGGGTGTTGAAATATTTATATATGTATTCTTTGCAGTTGGTTTAGCTGTTTTGGCGTATTATTCTTATGTGAATCGATGCAAATGGTTCAAGTGGGACTGTCCAAGTCCGTCCCCTTCACCAAGCACACTCTTGCAGAGTGGTCCGTCCCCTTCACCAAGTCCAAGTACGTATACTTACCCTCCGGGTAAAATATTGAGTCGTTCTAATAATTCTGGTATTGTCTTACCATATGATCAAAAAGTACAGGTTCTAACACCAACGACTTTAGTAAGCAACAATGCTCTTTATTCATTTGTTGATGATAATAAAGGAAATTTAACGTCTGTTAAATATACTGGAGGAGGAATTGATTTGATTACACCTAAAAATTTTGATTCTGTAACCTATTCACCAACTACTGGTGGTGTGATGAACGCAACGAGTATTAGTTTTAATTATGCTGGTGGCGACCCTCCAATTATTTTTTCGTGAGGTATTATAAATGGCGTCCCCCCTTTCAAATACGGTTGCAAAAAGCATAATCAAGGCTAAAAAGTGGAGAACAACCAAACTTAAGTTGCTCGGAGCCGGTGCAAATGGCCGCGTTTATAACGTTGGGACCAAGGCTCTGAAGATTATGAAGGGAACCAGTTCCAAAGAGTATCTCGCCATGATGAGGCTTAAAGGAACCAAGTTTATCCCCAAGGTGAAAAAGGGGTCTTTTTACGTCAACACCAAAAAGGGAGTCAGTGCGTTTCTGATGAACAAGCTTCCGGACACTGCGATAACCCTTAAAAAGTTTCACGATTTATATGGTAAAAATGCGGATCCAACCGAACCTTCCAAAAGAGCCTATGTCATCCAGGCGATGCATATCAGGGGAATCAGTCACGGTGATCTCCATACAGGAAACATCATGGTGACTCATACCGGTCCAAAGATTAACAGAATGTGGGTCATTGATTTTGGGAGATCCATCCGAATACCAAAGGGGTACACTGAGAATAACGTGTACCGAGTCCTCAAGAAGGTTACAGGGTACAATAAATCTTATGGAAAATTATACGGGAATGAGAATGCACCGAGTCGCCCCAATACACAGTTGAACCCAAATGTGGTGATTGGTAAAAAGAAGAGCAGGAGACTGGTTGTAAAAAAAGTACTGGGTCTCAGTCCAGCGAACAAGAATGTGTACTATAAATCAGCCGCGTACACCGCCATTTAATTTTATATCTTAATAATAAATGCCCCTCATTACGAATATCGGGTCGTATTGTAGTCAGATCAAACCCCAAAATGATGTTCCAGCCACTACTCTTACACCTGTATATTGCATAACACAAGATGGAACTAAAATTCTAGGTCCTGCAGACGCAGGTACATCAGTTTTAGCCAACCCAACTATTTTACCAGTTGTTTATGCACTGGATGCATCTGCACCTTCTTCAGCTACACCAGACACGGCGAGCGGTATCACACCACCTTTGGCAGTTACTCTCCCACATCACGTGGCAATCAACTCAACAAATAATTTTAAAATTTCTTTAGCTACAGCTAAGCCAATTCAGCCTGGAGATGCTGGCTCTGCTTTATATGATACCAATAGTGCGAATAAACGATATCTACAATTTACAACTTCTCCCAGTGAGGGAGGTGATCCCGCATATGGTCAGATTCCAGCTGGTTCTGGTTCATATGTTGGAAATGGAGCCATTGTTGATCTGATAGCTTCCAGCAGCACTGCTGGAAGTATAGTACGATTAAATTTAAATGGTACTGGGGCACTTGCACGTACTCCAAAAGATCTTCAATATTTCACATCAAATTCCGCTATAAATGGAGGTGCCTTATCAATTTATAATGCAGCAAGTACAACGGCAGCGGCAGCCGGACAAACATATGTTTTCAAATCTTTAAATACTATAAGTGATGTAAATATCAGATATAAGGTGTTTGATACTCAACATAGAGGATTTTTCCAGTTGGTAAATAAAGACCCTACGACCAGTTTATACACGTGGTTGTGTTACAATCCCAATTCACAGGCAAGTACTTTAAATTCTATATCATCAACTGCATCCACAACTACTGGTATTTATACTACAACCGATCTGAATGATTGTGTCGACGGATTGGGGGGTGCTAACGACTCGTATTGGGCATATGCAGTTGATGCCAATGGTAAATTGATTGTGTATGCAGATGTTTCCGATACCACTGGAAGACAATATCTTTTAACCAATAAATCATTCCCCGGTCAAACTTCGTCAGCATCCACTGCAACCGCTCCAAATGGTACACCTGGTGCATTTCCATTTTTAGGTACGTATAGACCGGTTGCGTTCACCGCACTCGATACATCACAGACGATTTCTAAGATGACTATTGAATCCATAAAACTTGATTCAGCGCAAATCACTTTAAGTAATGTTAAAGTAGTAGAAAATAGTTATGGGAAATCTGACTATAGCCCATCTATAGTTACATATGCTACTATTGTGTTCAATCTCGATGGAACCTTATTAACCGGTAATACAAATCCACAAATTTTATTGTCAAATGCTTCCCCAGCGTCTTCAACAACTATTACTACTTTCCCACAAAGATATTTAGGAGTTAAATTTACTTTCACGTGTGATTTGGAGAATGGGATCATTAATGTTTCATTATCAGGTACAACACCTGTAATATCTTCACCTGTTACTGGTTCTTTAAATTCGTCGTTAACTGTTAGTTTACTAACAACAACCTTTTATGCAGCCGCGTCAGCACAAACATCTCCTTTTAGTACCGCTCCACCTACTACCCCATCATGTACCAAAGGATTATTACAATATTACCCAACGTATCCCAACTTACCAACAAAACAAGGTGGGTTTAAAATGGTTGACCAATCTTTTGCATGTCAGGATCCCTTATCGGTTGATTATTCATCAATGAATTTTAAAGCAACGTTTGTTCCAGTGTCGGTTTCCGAATCTTCATATACCAATTCAACTTTACAGTCACTCATATTCTCAGCAGTTGACGTGAATGCGGGTGGCGGCGTTCAAGCCGTTCAATCTCTTGCAGTGGTTCTAAATAATCCTTCAAGTACTTCCCCTCAGTTGATATTTAATAGTTACAATCAATATCCTGCAAATACACATTGGTTATTTAAAGTTTCACAGAATGCAGCGAATGCAGCGAATCAATCAAACGCTGATAAAAATAATCCATACTTTGTGTGGGTCATAGGTCAATCAACAAATCCAAGTACCTATTTTTTCGTAACGCACACGGGTACTACATCTTTAACCTTACAAAAGATTGCGAATATATCACCCGGAGCAGGTACGCGACAAGTTATTGACATAATTCAACAATATCTCTTCACAAATGCACCTAAACCCACTGCGGCTGATCCATCCCTTTTTACCAAATGGAGTCTTTTATGGAAATTCAGAGATGATGATTATTTGATAGATGGATCGAATGCATCAGGTAACGAAATTTTAATTGTCACCGCAGATGATACCTATTATGTTACTTATCCATCCGCAACTACTAATTCAGTTTTAGCCTTAACAGCCGGTAAGGGGCCATCTTCACCCTCTTCTACCAATCCGGGAGCACCAGGTATACCCGGTACCATTAAAGGATCTTCACCCCCTTACAAAACCACCACGAATACCAGCAGATTGTATTGTTACTACACATTTGCTGGAACTGATGACAACCCAGTTAAAGAATATGCAGATACAACAAATACTGTTACCAACGCAGCTGGATCAACCGTATTAATCCAAGGTGGGTCTGGGTTAATACCGGTTATGGATCCTTTGAGCACACTTATATACCGCGCATCGTCAACTGATCCAGTGGTTGCAATAACAAATCCAACAATGTCAACCAACGGACCTCAATTTACACTCACAACATTCACACCATCATTAACTGCAACCGCTCCGACTTCCACAACAGTTGTATACAATATCGTAGATATAGGTGACAGTGCATTCAGTTACTCAGCATCAACATCACCAAGTGCTACAAATCCTTTAGGTTCAAGTGGGGCTGGTACGTATACCGGATCATATGGAAGTTTAGCATTGGTTCTGAAACCACAGGGTTCAAGTAATCCGGATGGCTTCACTTTTAAACCATCATTGGTATCTATGATGGGAGCAGCGACATATTCTTACATAAATAATGATAATAGTTACATTGAAACTATAAAAGTATTATCTACATCCGTAACTCAACCCACGCTTACGTATACTTACAAAGGAGGTTCCACAACTGCTACTCCACCAACAACAACAATAAATATTACCGAAACCCCTGGTACCAGTTTCAATTATTCCGTTTCTACCGTTCCTGCCGGAGTTCCAACAGGCACTTTCCTAGATGGTGGAAGTAAAGCATCTTATGGTACATATACTACTACTAGTATAACATTCGGACCCAACAAGAATTTTAATCTTTCATAAGGAACTGATATAAATACACTTTTTACAACTACGTTTAAATCCAAGTTTTAAAATATCACAAGATACCAAATGAAGATGATCATTCCCGTGATGGCGGTGGCACTCGTTGTGATTTTGATTTTGTTCTTTCTTTCAAGACGAAGCAAGAAGCAAGATGAGGAGCCCGATTTTTTTAAAAAGAACAAAAAGTTGATTGATGACATGAACAACACGTGGTTAAAACTCAGTGAGGAGGATCGTGAAAAGTATGGGGATGAACTGCTTAAAAATGTAAACGTGGCCATAAAGGCGGTGTGTCCGGTGTGTCCCATGTATCGACCACCCAACGCAGTTCCTTTAAAGATTTGAAGTGCTACCAATATAAATGATTCATGTATTCGTGAGGCTATGCAACGTCACCAACAACAAAAAGCGTCCCGAATGGTTTTCATATGAAAAGTGTTTCAAAAGTCTCTTTGAGGAGGGGGTCACCGTGAATGTCATTTTTGACGGTGACCCAAGTACCCACTTCATCTCAAAGTACGAATCAATCAATGTAAAACGCATCGAAGCTGGATCACAGCAATTGAGTTTTACAAAGATGTTGGAGCACATAAAAAGTTTGAAAATTCCAGATGACGACATAGTCTACTTGGTTGAAGATGATTATCTCCACCGTCCCGGATTTTCCAAGATTCTTGTGGAGGGATTTACAACCGGAGCTGACTATGTGACGCTCTATGATCACAGTGACAAGTACTTTCCTGGTTACTATGAACAGTATGCAAAGGGATTTCCAATCCAACTTATCCCATCTAAGAGTATTCATTGGCGCACAACACCCAGTACGTGTTTGACGTATGCAGTGAAGATGAAGACGTTCAAGAGGGACTTTGACATTCATTATAAATGGAATACTGGTGAGATGGTTGGAAAGCCATTCACTGACCATCAAACATTTTGTGAACTCTGGAACTCTGGAAAGAGTCTCATCTCGTGCATACCCAGTTACTGTACACACTGTGACTATGCTGGTATCGCACCGGTTGTAAATTGGGAACTATTTTAGTTTTCAATAGTAATGAAAGTTCTCTTGGTGGTGATACTTTTGATTTTGGGAATATTCTTTCTTCTCAAAAGAAAACCAAAGAGAAGAGAATCCCCAAAACCAGGGGAACGTAAGATTGTGTTTAGGGGTCCTGCTGGTATAGGGGATCGTCTATCAGCTTTGGTGTGTTATAAGGTGATTTGTGATTACAAGGGGTATGATCTTATCATGTTCAATACATGTGAAGAAGATGATCGGTGTTATGATTTCCAATCATTCATAGAGTTTGATGGGCTCGAGTACACTGACGATCCAGCTGATTTTGATGACTACATAAACCATCACGGGTACATTTCATCTCTTCACTGTAACGAAATATTAAAGACGATGGTGACCCCAGATGAAGTTTATAAAAAGTACATTGAGACTTTTAGAAAAATCAAACCCACCGAGATTGTAAAATCATATTTTCCCGATGAACCTCTTGATGATGTCTATGGTATTCATCTGAGAAAGGGGGACAAGATTCAATCAATCCCATTCTTTACATTTTCTCAACACTCTACATCTCAAGATGAATTTGATACAGTCATTGAAAATCTTCTTCAAGATGTCAAGACGATAATAGAGACTGAAAACAATCCCAAGTTTTTGGTGGTGAGTGAGAGTCAATCGTGGCGCAAGGAGTTTATAGAAAAGATGAAATCTCTCGGAAACTTTACACTCATTGAAGTGAAAGATGTTCCAAAGAATACACACAAGGGAATAGAAAGCATCGTCGATTTCTTTGCTCTTGCTCAATGCAAGAAGCTCTTTATGGGGATTGGATTTTCAGTGTTTACGATTGCAGCATCCATAATCGGAGACAAACCACTTGTGACGTATATGAACAAACAGTGTTTGGGTCAATACATGGAGGGAGGTTCGGCGATTTGTAAAGGGTCGTATATAAAATCTAATCTCAAGTAACTATAGGATGATTCTTTTGATTGTAATCATAACCGTGGTGGTGATTTTTCTCATAAGAAGAAGAAAGAAGAGGGTTCGCAGAGTGACTCAACCGGTTGGAGACTCAAAATTATACGTGACAGTTTCAACGTGTAAAAAGTACAAGGACAAGACAATCCCCACCCTTTTAGAAAATTTAAAGAGTGCAGGAGTTCCAGATGACCGTATACTCATAGTCTCTGGGGGTGAGGACATGGATGATGATTCGGGATCGATAAAGAAAACCAAGTACCAATTCTGGGAACTCACGAGCTTGATATGGTTGGCATCTCAAGAGGACAAGGGTGACTATTATTTCATGATGCATGATACATCACGTGTTGATCCTCACTTTTGGGAAAGTCTCCAATCAAAGTTTAGGGAGATGGATACAGACGGTATGAGTTTACTGGAGAATAACGGGGGTCTTGATATGAATATGGGTATCTATAAACACTCATATCTGATTTCAAGAAAGGGGGAACTTGATGATTTAAAGAGGTATCATAAAGATGGGGATGAGTTAGGTCTTTTTTTATCAAAGGTGCACGGTGTCATTATAGAGGGTAAATTCTTAGAGGGGTTCCCCTTGATGTATGAGAAGGATCAAGTGAATATAACATTCGATGAGCACAAGTGTATAAACACTGTACCGGAATTAGGGTTTACAAAGATTCAACAGAATTGCGGCAGATTTCAGACATGATTTGATTCAAGTTTCTCAAAAGTATCTTTCTACACATGAAGTATTGGGGATTGGTAATCACCTCTCTCCAATATCTCTTGATTGTACTCGAAGCGATCCATCTATCCACTTCTGGGTCAACCGGAACCAGGTTCAAGTCCCATTTTATGTCAGGATTATCCTTGACGTGTTGAAAAGTGAGTGTTTTGTTCAATGATACATGAGAAAAATCCCAGTTGAGTTCATCTCGATGTTTCATAATCACATCAACGGGAATGTCTATTGACAGTGATTGAACATTCCATTCACCAGGGTTATTCAATATGATATCAATGTCACCCTCCTCGTATTCTGTAATCTTTATGGCTGCTTTGTTCCAGGGGAGATCCATATTCTTTTTGATAATGTCCCATTCAGCATGAAGAGTATGATCCGTCCAGTCGTGATTATCATACAAATCTCTAAAGATTCGAATAAATCTCACCTCTGATTCCTCGATTGTGAACCAGAATAAATCATAAGGGGTCCACGGAAGGTAACTATGTTCAATCATAAATTCGACATCCATTTTCGAACTCAATGTGAGTGCTTGCCAATTGAGGGGCTTATCTCGAAACTCAAGAACGTGTTCCTTTGTCATCTTCTGTGTCAAGTAAATCCAATCCCAGTTGACATCTCTGAAAGTCTTGACCCATTCCCAATGGAAATGTTTATGCTTTGAAAGATCCCTCCAACTCCAGGGTTTATCTGGGAATGTCTGTATCCATTCCCATTTGAAATTTTCATGAGTGTCGAGTTTGAACCAGAACCAACTTTTATCCTTGAACCTTTTCAAGGTGGTGAGATTCAATTGGGGGTGGAAGGAGAGATCAGTAAAATTTAATGTTGCAATATTTTTTTCGATGTGTCTCACGAGCGAGTTTTTCACGTACTCATCCATTATACTAAAAATAAACTTGTCTTTTAATATAATGTACCTTTGGATTCTCTTGGTGCTCTTCTTCTTGTTGCTTCTTCTTCAAAGAGAGAAGAGCAATTTCAACGAACTGTATATAACAGTCTCCACGTGCAAGAGATATCGTGAAAAGACTTTGGAGCCTCTCTTGAAAAACTTGAAGGATGCAGGAGTGCCAGATGACCGTATACTCATAGTCTCTGGGGGTGAGGACATGGATGATGATTCGGGATCGATAAAGAAAACCAAGTACCAATTCTGGGAACTCACGAGCTTGATATGGTTGGCATCCCAAGAGGACAAGGGGGACTATTATTTCATGATGCATGATACGTGTCAAGTGGAACCGCATTTCTGGGAATCTTTAAATAAAAAATTTACAGAGATGGGTGGTGGGTCTGAAGCCATGAGGTTGATGGAGAATAATGGAAAATCTTCTATGAATATGGGTATTTATAAACACTCATATCTGATTTCAAGAAAGGGGGAACTTGATGATTTAAAGTCTTACCCTCAAGATGAAAAGTCTTTAATTGATTCAAAGATAATTGCATTTCAGACAGAAGATAAATTTTTATCAGAGACTCCTCTTATGTACTTGAAAGACAAAGTTGAAATTACTGTTGAAGATACTAAATGTATAAATAAAATTCCAGAACTTGGATTTACCAAGATTCAACAGAATTGTGGAAAGGGTCCACTGAAGGTGGCTCTTTCCTAAAACCTTCAAAGTTTGGGCCGCCACCGTGACCACTGGACCAGTTATTCCATGACCCTGTCCAATAATGTCTAGTAAATTTTGCAGTCAAATCTGAATAATCTTCATGTACCAAAGGATTTATTACATTTGGTTCATTTATAACTTCTGTAATTAAAGAAGGTCCAGTAGCTTCAAATACATGTTTATTACTTCTATCTGGAAGTTTATCCATTATTTTTTTCCAGAATGGATCACCTTTTGGACCAATCATTAAAGCATTTTCATACTTCCCCCCGTAATGTGGGATTGGTGTTTCTACAATCGAAACCTTATCTTGTGGGATGTGTTCCCAAAAGTTTTCGATGCATTCAAAGTCCATATCAGCATACATACCACCAAAATGGTAAAGTATAAAGTATCTTGCAGAATCAAATCTCTTTATATTGATATCATATTTCAGGTACACATTTTGGTAAAAGTCTGGGTAGTTTGTTTTCATAAACTCATCAAGATCTTCATCATGCCACATTTTGTATTCAAAGTCTGGAAACTTTTCTTGCCAAGATTTTTGGCACCGTTTCCATATTTTGTGCCATTTGGTCTTGTCCGCCATTGCACTTTGATGGATAATTTTTGGGATTCCTTTATTGTAGTTACTCTTCATTGGAACAAAGAAGCTCAAAAGAGCAAAGAGAAGAATAAGAAGAAGAAGAATCTTCATTTTTATTATAATATATTATTTTAACACCATGAACATGTCCCATGATGTATGCAATAAACATCATCTGATGGTTCTGTAATTTTTGAACTAAAATAAATTGTATCTCTACCACCAATCACAGAATATAATTTTTTATCCAGTGGATTGATATCAAATCTTTTTGTTGAATCGATGATAATAAATGGTCCCGTTGCATATATAGGATCTGGGATATCTTTGTTTTTTTTCAACTGCTCTATAACATCTAACCAAAAAGGATTACTTTTGGGTGTTATCATAAGAGCATTTTGATATTGTTCACCTTGTGTTGCAGATTCTGCTATTGAAACTTTATCTTGTGGTATTTGATCCCAGAAATTCTTTTTACACTCAAAATCCATATCAGCGTACATACCTCCAAATTCATACAGTATAAAATATCGTGCAGCATCAATTTTCTTTATATTCTTATCATACTTTGAGTACACATTTTGGTAAAAGTCTGGGTAGTTTGTTTTCATAAACTCATCAAGATCTTCATCATGCCACATTCTGTACTCAAAGTCTGGAAACTTATCCTTCCAAGATTGTTGACATTTTTCCCATATTGGATTCCATTTTGTCTTGTCCGCCATAGCAGTTTGGTGAATAATTTTTGGGATTCCTTCATTATAGTTACTCTTCATTGGAACAAAGAAGCTCAAAAGAGCAAAGAGAAGAACAAGAAGAAGAATCTTCATTTTTATTATACTCATATAATAATATGAGTCAACTTGGAGCTGATCTTTGGGTTTTTTCTTGACGTGGGATGTGCAGATGCTGAGAATATAAGTAATTGGAAAAAAATGGTTGGAGAGGAATATGTATAGATGCATTCCCTAGACCAAAATCTACTGTAGTACAAGCTGTATTATCAGATGTAAATTAAGAAGATCATGGAGATGGGTGGGTAACTTTTTCCCAAGATTTCCCTTCCCAGGGCAACTTTACCGAGCAATTGCTTAGCAATTTAAAGAAATGGGGCAAAAAAGGATGAATTATACTTACTGAAGATAGTGTTATATTGGATAGTCAGATTGTTATGAGTTGTGTGAATAATAATGCATTTTTGAGTGAGAATTTGGAGAGGATATAGAGAAGTAAAGAAACCGGTTGATTTTAAGCCTTTAATAGATGAGATGAGAAGACCACTTGATATAAAACCGCTGTATGAGTATATGAATTCTTTTGTTGACAAGGTGGCGATATCAAGTGACGGAAATCTGAAGTTGATATTGCTTATCATAATGAGTTTATAAAAAGTGTTTATCATGTTCAGTGACCTTCATTATAATAATGTGTAAGTTCTTGAAGTTTTCCTAATTCATATTCTACCATTTGTATATTATCATTTATATTTAATTCATATAATAAGGTTTTTCTATCAGATATATCTACGGTTATATATGTTTTATTATTTTTCATGTATATAGAACATGGATTAATTATCATATATAAACCTCCTTGTATGTTTGTTACTTCGTATATTATATTTGTTCCTGGCTTTTTTTGAATAGTATTATCATCTGTTTCATACATAATTGGTTCTGACATATATACTATTTTCCAATTTTTTGTATCAAGTAAAATTATTTGTGTATTATAAATATGTATAGAATTATTTATTGCTATACTATGACAAGCACCTAAATAATAATCATCTTTAAAATGTATTAAATTAGTTCCACCTCTTAGATATTTTGGAATTTCACATGGTAAACTTATATTATTTTGTGTAAAAACTACTTTACATATACCATCGTTATTAAAATCATAACTTAATATTACTAATGGATCACAATTATAAACAAAATATAAAGTTTCGTTTTTTACGAAAGGCATCCAGTTTTTTTCCCAATGATTTTTAGGCATATTTTCAACTTGTAAAAATATTGGATTCCAATCATTAAATTCAGTTATTGCTATACCTCTTTCCTGATTTTCAAAAGGAACAAGACAATTAAATATTACATATAATTTTTTATTATATATAATTAATCTCGGATCTTCTGCTTCCATATCAAATCCATATGGTATTCCATTGAGGTATAAACCATTTTTTTCATTTTTATTTACTCTTTCTGCAGAATAAAGAGTTTCATCAATATAACATTGAGATCTAAACATTGAATAGTTAGTATCTGGATAACTACCAGTAATATTTTCTATATATTTTGTTGTTATATCAGTTGTATAAATTTTATTTTTTCTAGGTATTAAAAAAGGTATTATTATAATCAATAAAATTATTGTGATTAATATAAATATTTTTTTCATTTTCTATTATAATACATAATGAAAAAAATATAAAAAATTAAAATTAAAAATAAATGATTACTCAACAACAACCTCCCAGGATGAAGGTGATGATATACCTAATTATACACTTGAAGAAGTGAATAATATGTATAATTTAAATTTTAATGTACTTGTTGTTGATTGTGAAGGATGTTTACAAGATTTCTATAAAGAAAATCCAGATTTCTTTAAAAATCTTAGAATGATAACTTATGAAAAGGATATGCCTGATAAATGTAACTATTCTATAATAGAAAGTGCATTAATTGATTTTGGATATAATAGAGTTAGGGAAGGGTTTCACGAAGTATGGATAAAGAATAATTGGGACGGGGGTCTTTGATTCCATTCAAGATTTTTAAAATAAGCAGTCAAGTTAAAGATGTCTAAGAAGTCGATGATTGCTTTGATTGGGGCTTGGGAGGAATGCAAGGATCAGTACGATACTATGAAGGATTTTGTGGATGC
>JGI24890J29729_1000106_pt1 | contig 67813 bp, 74 predicted proteins | sample FreactcultureFD7_FD_29729 | JGI IMG/M metagenome (IMG submission 29729)
TCCTCCCTCTCATTGACGCGACCTCTATCCGATCTAGACTCACACTCGACCTGGTACCTCTAGGTTGTCCCCATTCAACTCAACGGTAATTACTTATTCCATCAGATTATTCAAACGACCACCGGAGGATGAGTGAAACCGAGTGGAGGGGCAGCAATTCCTCACACCCGAATTACCCAAATCTAGACAATCCATCCTCCTGAAGACTGGCAATGACTAATTGAGAGTATGGTTGTACTGTATAGGTCTCGCTGGAAAGTACGCTGGTGCCCTCTTCACCGCTGCTGTCAAGAACGAGTAAGTTACCCATCTTGGCTTCCCATCTAACCCTCCTTCTCGCATTATCGTTGCTACTTTGGCCTCTGTGATAAGCTATCGAGTGTATTCGTGTTCGCCGGGCACAACGGCGATCCATCTCTCGTCAGAATGTCGGAACTGACCCTGTTTCTCCTTCGCCCAATTCTAGTGCGTTGAAGGCTGTCGAGGCTGATCTCAAGGGAGTCAAGTCATCGCTCGGAGACGCTACCGTTCAAGACTTCCTCGCCAACCCCATCCTCTCCCACGCCGACAAGGCCTCCGGTATNGAAGCTCTCCTNAAGAAAGCATCCCCCAAGGGTGCTTCCGACCTTACCAAGAACTTCTTTGAGGTCCTTGCCGACAACGGNCGATTGTACGAGACCAACAAGGTCATCGCCGATTTCCTCGACATCATGACCGCCCACCGAGGAGAAGTCAAGGTTACCATCACTACCGCTGCTCCCCTCGAGAAGGANCTTCAAAAGCGCCTCGAGGACTCGCTCAAGGCCAGTCAAGTTGCGAAGAACGGAAAGAGTCTCATCATTGAGAACAAGGTGAACGAGGCTATTCAGGGAGGTTTGGTTGTTGACTTCGGAGACCGATCTTTAGATCTCTCCGTCGCTTCAAGGGTCGCGAAATTGAATGCTCAGCTCCAAGGTAAGCTTTCGAACTAGCTCGACGGACGTCGACGTGGGCTTCCTCCGTCTGCCGGACGAAGCAGAACACTGACTTTTTCGCCTCGTTTTCACTTTCTCGCAGAGTCGGTTTAAGCGGGTCTTAATGAGCGTGTAGGAGGCAGAAAGTGATAGATTAAAAGCCGTCGTGAGATCGTCGTCGTTTGTAGTAGTGTTTTACAAGGAGGAGGGGAGTCGAATTCAAATCATATTACATAGGTTCGCAAAATTTTCGTTCCCTTTCCTCCGTCTTCTTGGTTCCTCTCACTACGGTTCGTCTGCGTCGGTCGTTCTGAGCTTGCGGCAGGTCTCGTTATCGAGTTTCGGTGGATCTCCAGCTTCGCATATCCGTGTAAACTTTTCAAAGTTTCGTACGAGATCCTCAAAACTGAGTCCTGCGTTATCTCTCCGTTTAGACTAGCCGCGCTTAACTGATGGTAGCGAGTGAAAAGGTTCACGCAGGCGCTTATCTTCCGCAGATNAAATATGGCTCTTCGAATCAAACTGTGCCTGGATCACTGGATTTGCGAAAGTAATTCGAATGTCTAGCTTCCTTTCTGCTCCTTATTCCATTCTTCTTGATTCTTGGATCGCCTAAACGAACCCTTTCCAACGACCTACGACGAACTCGAAGAACCAGACCTAAACGGCAATGTCAAGAGCTTCTCCTCAACTTTCAGAGAAGGATCATTTGGGACATGAAACGGTTGTTGCAAGAGGAGCTGATGGAGAAGTCTTAGCTGATCTAGGATATACACAAGGTGAGCTACTCTATCTATCAGTGGCATACGTTCTGGATGAGAGAGGGAAACAGTGAGAGAAGATTTGGGTCTATCTCGAGTCGGATGAAAAGCGGGGGTGATGGGAGGGAAAGATAACGGTCAATTTCGTCGATTCGACGTCGACCACTCGTGCGCTCGACGTACATCAAACCTAAAATGTGTACTGATTCAATCGCTTGATCGGGTACAGAACTGAAACGAGGCTTCTCTCTCCTCGAAAATTTCGGAATTTCGTTCTCGATCATCTCGATTATCACCGGTATCACTACTCAGTTCGCGTTTGGATTGAACAATGGTGGTCCGGGAGTCATGTCAGTGGGTTGGATTGTCGTTTCGTGCTTCACTATGTGAGTTTTCTCGATTCCTTCGCAATCGGCCTTTACTCTCGAAGCTCCTGCTTCTCATTGATGAAGACTCCTGACTGACACTGTCCACTCTCAATTTATTATGCAGGTTCGTCGCTCTCGCAATGGCGGAAGTGTACGTTTTCTTCTTCTCAATATTGCGATGTTGCGACGGAAATCTGACTTTGTACGATACTCTTTGCTCGCCAAAAGCGTCTCTGCGGTACCAACCAGTGGAGGACCATATCAGTACGCTCGTATCCGTCTCTATCGCTCGTCAGAAGAAAGCTAATCTAAATTTTCGAAATAGTTGGGCAGCACTTATCGCTCGACCTTCGCACTCTCCCTTCGCCGCCTACGCTACTGGATACTTCAATCTCTTGGGTCAAGCGGCCGTCAGTGCAGGAATCGTTTACGGTTGTTCGACCCTCATAGCGACTCTGGCTTCGCTGCACGGTTTCGAAGTCACCGTGGCGAAAGAAGTCGGTATAAGTGCCGGTCTTCTCGTATTCGCTGGACTCGTCAACACCTTTGGTATCCGGTACCTCGCTCTCCTCAACCGTGTATCCATCGCACTCCACTCGGTCGGCGTTTTCTCGATTATCGTCGCCCTCCTCGCCAAAGCACCGACTCATCGATCCGCCAAGGAGGTCTTTGCCACATTCAGTGACGCTAGCGGCTGGAGTGAACGAGCAAGTCCAGCTTACGTAGCCATCACCGGGTGAGCTTCGTTTTTTTTCTACACCTCCCTTCTGTCTCTTTGATTCCCGCACTTACTCCTCCTCAGACTTCCATAGACTCTTATTAACTCAATATACCTTGTCCGGCCCATCTTGCCTCTCGTTGCTCCGAAAAAAGTCTTACGCTTTTGCTTTTCCACGCAGAACCGGATTCGACGCTTCCTCGCATATGAGCGAAGAGACCACGAATGCCGCTCGTAGTGCGCCACTAGGAGTAATCATGTCAGTTGGAGCCTCCGCCGTCTTTGGCTTCTTCGTCCTCGTCTCGATCCTTTTCTGCATTCAAGATTTGGCAGCAACAATCGATTCGGAGGCAGGACAACCAGTGCTACAGATCTTCGTCGACATCTTCGGCAGACCAGGAGCCACTGCAGCATTCTCCATCGTCATTCTCTGCGTCGTCCTCTGCGGTACCTTTTCAATCACGTCCAACTCGCGAATGTACTATTCTTGCTCTCGAGATTCGCTTCTCCCGAAATGGTTCGCACATGTCGACGACCGATTCGCATCTCCCATTCGCACCGGTATGCTCCTCCTAGACTCGATGCAACATGGATCACTCACATTTAGCTTCGAAACAGTTTGGCTCGCCGCCGTTCTTGCCTTTATCCTCATCCTGCCTGCCCTCGGCTCTCTAGTCGCTTTCGCCGCCATCACGAGTATTGCAACTGTTGGATTGTACACGTCGTATGCGATTCCTGTGGTATTTCGTCTCCTGGAAAACCAACGTTTCATGGACATTCGAGGACCGTTTTATCTCGGAAAGCTCAGCCGGCGAGTTTCTTCTCTTCTGCCGGATCGCTCTCAGGAATACTGACGTCTCCAATATTCGCCGCAGACCGATCGCTTACGTCTGCGTCCTCTACGTCTGCTTCATCACGGTCGTTTTCTGCCTTCCTACGGCGACTCCCGTTACATCTGAGACCCTCAAGTCAGTCTTCGCTCTCCCGCTGACTACTCTTGCCCTCTCGCTGACCTCCGATACGCTGTAGCTACACGCCAATCGTCGTCGGAATCGTCTTATCCTACATCATCATTTCGTGGTTCGCTTTCGCACGCAAGACTTTCCATGGACCTCGGGCCGACGCTCTCAAGGAGGCAGCGAGAGCACTGGGTGAGAACGGAGGCACGATCAATAAGCTAGAACGGGAGATCACGACCGATAGTGAGATCAAGAGGAAAACTGAGCTGGATTCTCGGGTCAAAGTGAAAGAGGCCGGAGAGGAGTCACGGTGAGCGTACATTATCAATTACGATAGCTATAGAGTATCTGTGCATCTGTATCTATATTTTGTTCCTTGGGACTTCTGCGAGCGTGAGAGAACGATTCTGTGATTGATTTCGGAGACCGATCTTTAGATCGCTTCCTCGCTTGAAGCGTTGCGTAATCGGATGCTCGTCTAGAATTAAAGCCTTCTTGAACGATATGAGGCGGCGGTCGGCTTCGTAGTCCCTGTGCTATGCGACACGAAGCAAAATTGAGTTTTCGATCGTTTTCAGGTTCCCGGAGTGTCGATTCAAGCGGGCCTCGAGGAGAGAGTCGGCGGAAGAAGGTGATAGATTGACAACTGTCGGAGGTCGTCGTTCGCAGTAGTGTTTAACAAGGAGGAGGGGAAGTCATCATCTTTATAGGTTCGCAAAACTCGTTCTCTTTTCGTGGTCGTTCTGTTTGCCTCTCACATTCTATGGTCTATGTCCTTCATACTGAGCCTGTCATGCATCTTCTGGTCAAGCTCTCCCAGGCTCTCCAGTCTACAAATTCGTGAAAGCCTTTGGGAGGATCTCGCACGAGATCCTCGAATCCTTCGCCGTCTCTCGCGAAGATCAGCGGCGCTCTCAGTGAAGAGCTTCGGAACAGATAGATTACTTCACTACACAGGAACTGATAAGGTTATACAGGAGTTACGACGAATAAAACGAAAAAAGGGGGGACGCAAAAAAAAAAGAGAAAGCAGCGAAGATCTTCAGTTGATGTAAAAGCTCAGGGCACGGAAGGACAGACAGAGAAAGAACGACAGATACAGAGGGGAATGGAAAAACGTTAAGAAGCGGGCAAGAAGATGTCACCGCTCGACGTCGAGTGATCGGATTCGCTCGATTCGTAGTATCGAGAGGAGAGAGTGATCGGGCGCGAACGAAGGTTAGGAAGAGGCGTGTTGACAGATGGCGGCGAGACGGAGGAGGAAGAAGAAATCGTGTTTTGTGCAGAAGGGGAAGAAGGCGAGATCGAAGGTGAGGAGGAGAGCATTCCATTGACTTCGACTGCGACCGAATCGGGAGGTGGAGGAGCACTCGGAGCAATGTTGAGTGCTTTGCTGAGAGAACGAGGTTTAGGAGTCACTATCGAGGTCGATTTCGTTAGAGGAGAGAGTTGGCGACGAGTCGAAGTTGAGCGAGAAGGAAGACGGTGAAGAGGTGGGCGTTTGAGAGGAGTGCCATCAGCATCGACAGGGAGCGGTTTCTTGCCGCGTCGAGACTGATTCGAAGAGATCTGAGTCAGTGTCAAACAAGACGAAAGGAAGAAAGAGAGAGAAGGAACGAACAGGAGCGTCGATGCAGAGATGTTCGATTCCTTTGTTGCAACATCGAGGACAAGGTCGTCGATGAGAACAGACGGTATGTTGTTTCTTGCTATTTATGTACGAGGTGAAATCAGCGAGGAGTCCTTGTTCGACGACGCCCAAAAACAAGGGCAGAGCTTACCAAGGCAGGCACGCTCTCGAATTCAACTTCATCCCGACTCGAGATGATCTCTTTGGTGCTATAACGATGACCTCTTCGTCTTCCTCGTCGGTCGGAGCCGGATTCGGACTTTCGGACTTCGTCGAGATAAGAGGGAGATCGAAATTCGGCGTCGAGGTTGGAGCAGGAGGAGGAGGAGATATTTGTTCGGGTGGAGTTGCAGGGAGGAACCTTGCGATATCGAGAGAACGAAGAGAGGGTAAGGAAGGGCGTCCAAGGAGGATCGGGTGGGTCGAGTTGGTAGTCATCGGTTGGCTGCTTGCCGTTGCAAAGGTCTGGCCAGCGAGAGAGCGTCAGCACAAGTATATTAAGAGTGTATATACTAGTCAAGACTCACAGAATCGAGAATCCATGAAGAGAAGGGAGAAGAAGAGGAGAAAAGAGAAAGAGACTCCTCCTCAAAGCCTCGTCTTTGACCACAAGGTCAGTGAGTTCAATTAGTGATGAGACAGATCAGATGATCTGCGAAAATCCGTTGGGAAGAGAAGAGAAGGAAGGACACGGCACCCTTGTTCTATTCCCGACCTTCGTAATTTCCTTCCCCAACGGAAACAAAGGTCAAACGCCCAGGTGCAGTGAAGAAAGGGGTCATAAGGAGAGAGCGAGCATGCATTGAAGATGTTCTTGAATTCATGAATTGGCAAAGCGCAGGGAGAGAGAACTAGGTGGTCGACCCAATCTTCGAGGACTTGCTAGAGGGCGATTGCTAGATGGAGAGCGAGGGGATTTCCAACTCGCCTCCCCAAAGAGTGCAGACATTTGTAATCGACTCGATGCCCTCGTATCTTCCTCCTGTTGCGCCCTTTCCAACTCCCTCAAGATGGTTCTCGCTCCTTTCAAACACATTTCTGCCCGTTCATCCCCCTCCCTCCCGCACTCGAGGAACTCCTCGAGAGAATCGCACATGATCGAGTTGTCGTCGAGTGCCACCTGTGCTGCTTGAGCGAGCGCTCTCGAGCGACTACGCATCACTTTGGCTAACGGTTGAGAAGCGAGATCGACGCAGGGTCGAGAGATGGTGACGATGATCGGAAGGTGAAGCGTCGTAGCGGAGGTGTCAATGATGAGAGTGCAGCCTCCTAGTGGTCCAGGTACGAGAGCTGGATCCGAGGAGTGGAGAGCTTCGTCGATCGTGTCTCCTCCAGGAGAACCAACCGAGGGCGATTCCTCCCATCGAGTCCGTTGACGAGTCTCATTCCCCTTCTGTGTGTGGATCGATACTGAACTTTTCCACCTTCCTGAACCCGCTCCTCCAAGCTCTTCCTCCGTTCGCTCGCCTAGAGCTTCATCGAAACTTGCCGGAGGAACATCGTAATCGATTCTCCAGCCCTCCGATCTCACGTGTCGTACGTCGACATCGTATCTCCCACCACCAAACGTTCCTCCATAGAAGCGTATTTTAACCTCATTGGCATCTCCCTCTTTTCCCTCACCAACCGAAAAGACGATTCTGTACTTTCCAGCTTGCGAATCAAACTCTTCCTCCCGTAACTTGGCTCGTGATTTATCTCGAATCAGATGAGGGGCGAATCCATGCGAAGACAGGAACCGTCCGATTGAAGCGATCGAGAGCGGGAGATGGACAGAGAGTTGCTGGAGCATCGAGTGAGGGAGATTGTAACCGGGAGATGCTCTGATGAGCATGCTCAGTGCGAGACCTGGTCGAGTCGAAGGAGCGGGCGGTGCCGATGTTCGTAGTCCTTCGTTCGCTTGGTTCTGAGATTGGAAAGTGAGTGGGAAGGGGAAGGCCGATTCTGACGCTGACGACGGACCGTTCGTGCTGGTAGCGACTGTCGAAGAGGAAAGGGTCTGATGAAGCGGTGGAGGAGGAGGGGCATGAAGTGGAACGGATAAACTGTTGAAAGGGCTCGATGAGGGAAGAGGAGGGTGAGGAGAAAGGAAAGTGTTGCCGGTGTTGTTGATAACTGACATCGACGACTTTGTTCTGCGATGTGAAGGACGAGTCGGAGGAAGGTCGGCGAGAACTGATTCAGCTTTGTCTGATTGGAGAGGCGGAGGCGGTTCGAAATGAGGAGCTTTGGGTAGAGATCGGATTGCGAAGCCATTCAAATGGACTGTCGTTCTTGTTCCCCCACTCTACAATCATTTGAAGCTTAATCAGCACGGTGACGCAGCTTCGAGAAAAGAGAATACTCACTGGGACGAGGGGATCTTCGACTGAACAAGCAGCGACGTAAAGTACCCCTTCCTTCCCTTCTCGATTGTCTCCTGCGTGAGTAGTAACCATACAGGCGTCTCGATCTGCGACGAATGAACCTCGAATATGCATGTGGAGTAGTCTGACTTCGTTATGCGAGAATCAGTATTCGGTCGGGTTAGATAGCCTCGGCGAAGAGGAGCTCACGTATCAGTTTCGCTCAGCAGTTCTACCGTCTGACTGCGAGAGCTATCGTATCGAGGGTCCCAGATTGCCCTGGCGCCTGAGGAAGCGATCGTCGCACTTTTATTTCGAAGAAACAGGTGGGTTCGTGCATGCCACCCACTGATACTAAAGAAATTGTGAGCTCACGCTACATCTTCCTTCTTCCAGCTGCCTTCTATCCAACCTTCACCTCGGAAGAAAGGCAGTATCTCATCCGCTCTCAGTCCTCGACGACTCGAAACACCTCCGACGCCCGGTGACGCAACTCCATTCCTTGGGCTCACCACTGTTCTCGTTTTTTCTAGTGCTGATGTTCGTAGTGTTGGATCGTTAGGAGTAGGTACGAAAGCATCTGAGTCTGTGTCGAGTTGAAAGATACGAATTCCGTTATTTGTCGTTTGATGAGTCCAGCCGTGCGAAGCGAGGTTTGCAATGATACCCTATAAGTCCAATGTATCAGCTACGATTACCTCCTGCAGTTCAGGCTCGGTGTGGAGGGCTCACCTCTTCTCTCTCAACATGTTGCTCTCCTTCTTCTCGTTCTGCAGGAGTAACTGCTTGATCCGATAGCTTGATCAGGAGCTCGAGAGCATGTTTGATCTTGTGTGAGTGTCTGTGTTGCTTCCTTACCTTCTTGCTTGTTGTCGTTGTGGGGAGATGAGGAAAGGGAGAGTTTGGAGAAGGTGGAGGAAAGATGTAGGGTTGTGATGGTGTCGTGAGCATACAGAGAATACGGCGTGATTGATAGTAGTACAAAGCGTGAGAGCGGAAATTGTGGCAGAGGTTAAAGCGAGCGCACCAAAGTTTTCGCAAGTCCGGTGATCTTGAACAGTGCTCCGCAGAACTCGAGTCTCAGAGACATCCGCTCTTCTCTCAAGAGCTCGCTGTGCGACGGCGACGGCAATCGAGAGTCGTAGAGATATGAACGATGCTTTTGTGCGATAAAAATGCAAGTTTGTGACAATCTAATACTCCTTCTTCTCTATAAAATCTATCTTGAAATCTATATTCTATAGCTTGTGTTGCTCAGTAGCAGTAGGGTAGTCGAGATAACCTAGAGAGAGAACGATAGAGCGAGATCAGCGCTGATCGACTAACGGCGAAACGCGAAGAGAATGAGACTCACCAGCGGTCTCACTTGGTCCTAACTTATAGAAAGTTTCTCGGTCGTAGTCGGTGAACTCTACACCCTGCTTGACCCGTTGAACGAGATCAGGGTTCGAGATGAAGTATCGTCCGAAAACAATGACCGAGTTCTTGAAGTGCTCTGCGGTTTCGACAGCAGTGTCGCGCTTGAAACCACCAGCAACGAGGAAGGGTCGGGGAGTCCAGATGTCGTACTAGAGCGGAGAGAAAGAGGTGAGCGGAAGAGTCAAGTGAGAGAGGAGAAAATGCAAGCCTACGAGGAAATCAAGAGTCTCCCTCTCGTCCGCTGGGAGATCGAGGTTTCCTCCAACTCGAGACATGGTTGCGTGAAGGTAAGCGAGGTCGGAATGGCGGTCTCGGATTTCGGTGATGAAGTGCGAGAAAGTCTTGTGAGTCTCCTCGTGTTCCATCTTCATACCTTGGAAGGTCGAGTATGGCGATACCCGAACACCAGTCTTCTTTGCTCCAACAGCTTTAACGACAGCGTCGACAACTTGGAGAGGGAATCGAACTCGGTTCTCAACGGATCCTCCGAATTCATCGGTTCGCTTGTTCGAACCGGTTTGTAAGAATTGGTCGAGGAGCTGCAAATAAAGNGTTCATCAGCTTGGCTCAAATGGTAGTAAGGTATCGGCAGGATGAAGCCATAAGGGGTGGATTGGAATCAAGACTCACGTAACCGTTTGCATTGTGGACTGTCGATTTTGCAAGTCAAAGTCAGTGCAAAGCTCCATGAGAAGTGAAGTGCAAACATCACTTACTCTCGACACCATCTCCTCCACACTTCTCGACGAAGTTCTTAGCAGCTCGTGCGTAAAATTCAACGTATTCCGCAATCTCCTCCTTGGAGAGAGGACGAGGAGTCGCTCCGCCTTCGAAGGGAACATCGGAAGCGCTGACGACGTCGTGACCGCCCTCACTCTTCAACACCTTGGCATCCGCAGCTCGACCGAGTGCCCAAAGTTCTGCGAAAAGGACTATCGTCAATGTCTGCTCAAACGAGAGACGTCGAAGATCACTCACGAAGGTAGATGTAAGAGCCCTTAGCGTGGACGGCATCGACAACTTCCTTCCATCCTTGGATTTGCTCGTCGGTGTAAATTCCAGGAGCGTTCTGTACAGTACAATGAGAGGTCAGCTATCGCTCCAAAGTGAAAATTCTTGAACTTTGCGGCTTACCTTGTATGATCCAGCTTTCTCGTCAACAAAGGTAGCTTCGGTAATCAAGAGAGTTCCCTCGTATTGAGCCCTTTGCGAGTAGTATTCAGCCGAAGGTTGCTTGGGAGCGTGGGAGTCCGAGTTACGGAATCGAGTGAGGGGGGCGAGGGCGAGTCGGTTCGAGAGATTGAGTTCACCAATGGTGATAGGTTCGAAGAGTACAGAGTTGGCGGCCATGTCTGCTGTTGATAGAAGTTGTGAATGAAGAGTGGAGGTCGAGTGATCAGAAGTGAAGGGGTGAAGTGGTACTGCTTAGTAGAGGGGGTTCGGACAAAGGAAGGAGTGAAGTGTAAAGAAGCAAAGGGCGTAAGAAGCGAAGGGTGAAGATGAGGGAAGAGGTTGCTTCTGTAAGCTGCTTACAATTTTTCGGTGATGATTCATCGATCGCAAGTCTCAAAATTTCTCACTTTCCTGTACCCGCGCTTCGCTTCCGCCCTCGAACGAGCCAGGACTGAGATCATCGAAGTATGTGTAGCATAGTGTCGGGAAACCGAAGTCGGAAATAGACGTCGAATTTCGCAACTCTCTCACCGAAACGTCTGCTAGCCAGCGAGGGCGAAGCGACAACGACAAGTCTACAGCTCGCAGCATTCGCACTAAGCGAAAGATGCCGAAAAGCAAGAAGCTTACTGATCAGCTCATCGAACAAGCGGTTCTTTCCTCCCAGCCTCGAGGATCCGAGCCTTACCCGGACAACCACGAAAGAATGAGCATCCATATGTGATATATAGCAACAGCACTAGCTCTACTTGGTGGCAACAGGATAATCAGTGTAACCTGAACAGAGAAAATTGAAAACTCAGCTCCTGAAATCCTCGTTCCAGAGTGAGATTTGACTGACCTCTAGTTTGTTCCGGACCTTTGAGGTAAAAGGTATCTCTATTGTATTCCGTAAAGTCTACTCCTTGCTTGATCCTCTCCACGAGATCCGGGTTCGAAATGAAGTAACGTCCGAAAACGACAACTGAATTTTCGTATTCCTCTGCTGCTGCGACGGCCGTTTCACGTTTGAAGCCCCCAGCAATAAGGAAGGGTCGAGGACTCCAGATGCCATGCTACGAGTAGAAGAGGACGTCAGCGAGACGCTCGAGAGAGATAATGCCGAAAAGCAAGCTTACGAGGAAATCGAGCGTCTCTTTCTTATCGCTCGGGATATCTTGACTGCCTCCGATACGGCTTTCAACTACGTGCAGGTAGGCAAACTTGGGGTACTTGTCCTTGATTTGCTGGACAAAGTAGGAGAAGGTCTCGTGGATCTCCTCGATACTGCCCATTTTCATTCCTTGAAAAGTAGAATAAGGTGAAATGCGAATTCCGACTCGCTCCTCCCCGATAGCTTTGACGACGGCATCGACGATGGCGAGGGGCAATCGACAGCGGTTCTCAACTGAACCTCCATAAGCGTCGTCTCGTTTGTTCGAATTCGTTTGAAGGAATTGGTCGGGAAGCTGTGAAAGTCGAGCGATTAGACGAGCCTCGAACCTGAGGGAAGACTAAACCTACATATCCGTTGGCATTGTGGACTAATTCGTCGCAAGGGGTCAGCGATAGAGGTGGAAGTGCAGAGGCGAACAAGGAACTCACTCTCGACACCGTCTCCACCGCACTTCTCGACGAAGTTTTTCGCACTCTCTGCAAAGTATCCGGGATACGCCTAGCATTTCCCGACAAGATCAACACGTTGCTCGAAGATTGCAGGAGAACGTCGAAAGCTTACCTTGATCTCCTCCAAAGTCATTGCCCTAGGTTTCTCTCTTCCCTCGATACCGATATCGCTTGAGGAGTGGACGTCCTCGCCCGTCTCCTTCCTGAGAAGCTCTCCGTCAGCCGCTCTGCCCAGCGACCACTGCTGTAGGAAGAGATATGATCCCTTCGCGTGGACTGCAAGAAGACGGGAGTGTCACTTTTCGATACGCTACAGAGGTTGAGACAGACAGAGGTGCTCACCAGTATCGACAACTTTCTTCCATCCTGTAATCTGTTCTTCGGTGTAGATCCCGGGAGCGTTCTGTCGAGGGACGAGAGAGGTCAGGGTCTGAGCAATGCGACAAAAGAGGGAAACGCTGGTGAGCGACTGACCGTGTACGATCCGGCTTTGGCAGCGACGAAAGTTGCTTCAGTGATGAGCAGTGTACCTGGGTAGGAAGCTCGTTGACCATAGTATTCGGCAGCGACGTCTACCCGATCGTGAGAAGGCGTCAGCGACGGTTTCGAGCGAATTTTTACCGAAAGAGAGCTTACCTTGGGGGGCATGTGAGTCAGAGTTCCTGTACCTCGTCAATGGTGCCATTGCGATACGGTTCGACAACTCCATGTTGCCGACCCGCAGAGGGGAGAAGAGAACTGATTTCGAAGCCATGTGGTGCAGTGCAAGGCGAAGTAGGGGGGCTGAAGGGAGGGACTGAGTAGAGCGCAAGGCACGAGCGATAGCACACAAGAAAGGATGAAGTGAGAGGAGAGAAAGGAAGAGTCGATTCACTCGACGAAAGCGAGTTCTACGATTCGAGGAGAGTGTGTCTCTTTCATCACCTCAGAACACCATGTCACGAGCACTCCGTACCCCTAGCTTACTAGCAAGATCCATTCGACCAACCGCTACTCCCCTTGCTCGCCCGAGTTCGATTCGATTAGCTTCCTCCCACGCTCACTCTGAACCTTCATCAACCGAACACTTCCCTCAAGAAGGTATGCTCGACTCTCTAGTTCAATCCAAGCAATAGAACTAACCATCTATACGAATGCAGGATTCAACGCACCCTTTTGGAGAAACCTTTCCCTCGCTGCTATCGGTTTAGCACTCTACCTTCGACTCGCCCCTTCCGCTTCTTCCTCCGATGAACAATCAGAACCTTGGTTAACTCGTTACATCGCCCACAACTTGGCTCCTTCAGCAGACAAGTTCAAGGCGAGGAATGAGAAACATTTGGAATTGGCCAAACAGGCAGCGGATGACAAGTTGTTGTTCCAAGAGGCAGAGAAACCTAGGATTAAGAGGTTGAGGTACCTTGGGTATGTCTCTGGCAGTCTAATCTGGGTTGAGAAAGCAATTTCACTGATGATTTGTTTCGCCCTACTTAGTACCTTTGATCAAGCATCTCCTAATGGTATTCCCGTTGGATCTCAAGCCGATCTCTCTGGTCTAGTGATCAAGTCGGAGAAGCAGGATTTCGCTGAATCTGATTAAAAAGTCGAGGGAGAGCGGTCATTCTTCGATAGAATGACGGGGGGAAAGGCGGATGGGAAGGACTCTGTGAGAGTAGTAGAAGGCAGGGATAGAGAGTCTTGTCGCAATATGTCAATTTTGGTTTCTTTGGTTCACTCAGCGAGTCGTCCGAGGCCGGAGGAGAGCAGGCAGATTCTCGCTCAAACGGAACATTCGCGAGTCGGACAGGGACTGTACAAGACGATAGATTGCAACAAGAGGGAAACTGTGAATAAGCGAATGAGAGCGCCTGATAGAAAGATAGAAAGAGAGGTAAACAATAGACAAAGAAAGGTGAAGAGCGGTTGCGAAACAAGGGAGATTCGACGAGAACGAGAGAGAGAGAGAGAGGACGAAGAGGCTAAAGGTTCGATAAGTGATAAGTAGCGTCCGTTCTATAGGAGAGGGGGAAAGAAGAGGGGGAAAGATAGTAGAGACAACAAAAGTGCGAGAATTAAACTGAGAGAAAGGGTTCAAAGAAGGAAAGATTGGACCGTAGGAAACCAATCGAGTCGGAAGGTCGGGTGTTGATCGAGGTCCACCAAAGTAGGGGCAAGAGAAAGGAAAGTCAGAGAGAGGAAACCGTTGATTCTAAACTCCGAGTGATTTCCTCGCGGCTGAAATCCTCCTCGGGATTCCTTCACCTCGACCACTGCTCGATCCATCTCCCTGCTGTTGTTGTTGAGCACGACTAGCCAACAATCTCGACAAGATCGGTTGTTTCTTCGGTAGTCCTCCCGTTGAATTCTGTCGGTTCCCGTTCATCGCGATCGATTGAGGTTTCTTCAAGAAGGGGGAAGGCATGTCATCATCATAGAGGATGTGCTGGTTCGAGGGATTCACGGTTGATGGAGCAGAGACCGAATGAGGGAGAGGAGGCATGAGGGAGGGCGAGTTTGGGTTTGAGTAAGCTCGAGAATGGGGAGCGGGTTGAGGTAGTAAAGAGGGTTGTTCGGGGACGGGAGCTGAGGGAGGCCTGGACAAGATGGGAGGGGCGATAGTGACGGGTGAGCGATTCGCTACTGCTCGTAAAGCATCGTTCGAAATCGACACGGTTCGGGTTGGAGTCGTGATCGTTCCAGATTGACCGTGCAAATCGTGCATTGATTTTGAAGCTAGTCGTCGTCGCAGAGAGGGAGAGTTGGTCTTGATCGGCGTGTCGTCGAGGGACATGAGTGAGGAAGAGGAAGAAATGCGAGGGAAGGGAAGGATTTGGAAAGTGCTGCTGCCGGCATTACTGAATATAGCCAGAGTCGTCAACAATCGGGATATGCAGAGTTGGGAGCAAGGGTGTGAAGACTCACCTCGCTCGACGTTCATCCAGAGGTCTTCTCGGAACGAGACTAGGCCGGCTCGCAACCCTCGCGACGACTTCATGATCGAGACTCGGACTTCCATTCCCACCTCCTCCGTACCCAGTCATCACATGAATCGGTCTCTGGTTCTCCCTATCCGCCATAGCCAACGCTCTCTGAGTCTGAATCGCCTCACTCAATTTCCTTTCTCCCTCCATCACTTTTATCTCCCTATCCTTGATCTGGTCCGATAACGAACGTAGCGCATTCTCGCGAGAAAGGACTGATTGTTCTCGTTGTAAAACGGAAGATTCTCTTGAAAGGAGATCTTTCTCTCGTTCTGCAACTAGTTGATCTCGAAGTCGAAGTTCTCGAGTACTGCGAACAAGTCTTCTGATCAGCTCAGCTAATCGTCGAGCAGGAGGGCAGCGTAGGGTACTCACGCTTTCCGTAGCTCGAGAGCCCGGATCTGTAATCTGACGGTATCCAACGCTTTGATCTGACTCGTGTTGGGTCGATGTTTGGGCTGTGCGATGGTCAAGATTTGATGAGCTCCTTTGAAGTAGCAGAGAATCAAGATCTTGTCGACTCACGTTCTGTTTCAGCATAGCTCGAACGACTTGACCGAGATGAGCCGTGTAGGCTTTCGGTAAATCTGGAATCTTCCCTTCTCGAATCAAGACTGCCAATTCAGGTTGCGTTCTCGCTTCGTGGAAAGGAGGGCTATCAGATGAGGACTCGCGTCAACGTTTATCTCAATTAGGACGTGGTGAAGAAAAGCAAAACTTACTGTCCAGCGCAAAGCTCGTAAATCAAACATCCGAGTGCCCAGATATCAGATTTGACGTCGTAAGGTTGTCCGTTGATGAGTTCCGGTGACATGTAGTAAGGTGTCTGTACGTCTCATCGCTCCTCAGCCAAGTAGATCCAATAGATGAAGAGACGGAATACGCACGCCAACGTAAGTTTGAGTCATCGCAGCTTGTTGCATCGCTTTACTCAATCCGAAATCACCCAGCTTGAGGTTATTGTCCTTGTCGAGGAAAACTGTTCGCGCATTGCAATCTCCAGATCAGCTAAAGGAAGAAGAGGCGAGAGTTGAGTGAAAAGTGACAGCTCACCATTTTCAGGTTTGATATCTCGATGCAAGATGACTGGTTTCCGTTTCCCATTCAGATCCGTCTCCGAATGACAATCATGTAAAGCTAGAGTAATCTGGGTCAAGTAAGCCCAAACAACATCCTCAGGCAATGAGCACCTGCGAAGCGAGATTTAGTTCTTTAGCGAGGTTCGACCGATGAACCCGATACAATTTTCGACTCACCCAGTCTTTCTACATCTCTGAATGACTCCGGCTAAATCACCTCCCTCGCAATACTCCATCAAGATGTACAACATGTTGTTTGGTTTGTCGACGAACCTTTCGTAATACCTCACAATGTTGTCGTTCGATCCCAATTGCTCGAGGATGTTTCTGGATCATCCGAATCGTCGTCAGTCATCTGATTATAGGATCGCGCAAGATATGTGAAGGAGGTTTGGTAGCATACACTTCTTCTGTCAACTGTTTGAGATCCCTCTCGTCCATTCTCCCATAGTTCAGTTCTTTCCTAGCTAGGACCTAGACGACGTAAGATAGAACTCATGATCAGCTCTTCTTAGCCTGAATGTACGCGATCTTGTACAGATGGTGATGAAAGGAGTTTTCTCTTGAATAGTTTCCAACTCTCCTTGAATCACATCTCATCGCGCATGCTATGAGGACACTACGAGCAAGAATGTTGTGACTTACTCTACCATCTACCCTTCTTGTCACTTTACGAATGATGCTGTTTCCAAGGGGAGATTTATGACAATGTTGAGTGAAAACAGCGACGAGAGAGAGAGAAAGGGGAATCACTAACCCAAAGCTACCAGTACCTATCACATCTCCACTCGCGTAACTATCACACTCATACTCAATAGGTCAGTCTATAGCGCGTTGTGAGGGTTGGAGAGCAGAGAGAGAGAGAGGGGGAAACATACGATTCATCCATTGATTGGGAAGTGCATACTGGATGATCTCCTACTAGTGTCCGGCGGCGTGGTGGTAGTGGTCGCTGTATATTACTCATCACTTTTCCACAGAGCGAGGATGAAGTGAAGTGAGAAATGTTGAGCGAGTTAGATTGTCACAAACTTTGTAATGATCAATGATTTGACTATAGCAAATGCTACAAAAGATCACTCGGTTCATATCACAACATTCGACACTAGCTCGCAGCGGGAACACACGAGATCATCGATTATTGGCATTCATTCAAATTTCTACCAAGAAGCTATTCAAAGATAAAAGTTTCATTCCTTCGTTTCGTAAAGTTGATTCCCTCATCTAACTTCGATAAGCTAACCTTTCAAGATCTGTCACGACACAACGCTCTCGTCAACGTCATTTCTCGTCGAGAGGAACCAGAGAAAGGACTCACTGTAAACGATCCTTTTAGAAACAGAAGACCTTGTCCTCCATTTTGCTAATAGTTCTAGGTTCAGGCCAGTGCAACTCCTTCAAGTGACCCTTCATAGCGTTGATCATCGGAGGCGGTCCACACATCAACATTCGGTTGTCTCCCTTTGCCAAACTATCCTCATCTTGAATCGATTCGGGTAAATGTTCGGCGATCATCTCTTTCGTGACGAATCCTTCTCCTCCCTTCCACTTCTCATCCTTCGGGGGGTTGTTCAAGACGTAGTAGACAGAGAATCGTTCGGGGTGGGCAGAGGCGAGGGAATCGAGTTCGGATTTGAGGAGAATGTCGGAAGGGTTGACGTTGGCGTAGATCAAACTAATCTTGGTCGTGTCGAGGGGGTTCTTCATCGCTGCTCGAATGATTTGCTATAGGGTATTCGAATGAGTCATCAGCATCACTCCAAGCACAGTGAGAGCTGAAAGGGAGAACTTACGAGCATGGGAGTGATTCCAGTTCCTCCAGCAATCATTCCAATCTTGGTAGCGTAATCAGGAGAGTACTTCATTTGTCCCTTAGGTCCCTTGACACTCAAGAAGTCGCCAACTTTGAGTTCACCAAAGTGCTTCGAGATGTTTCCAGTAGGATAACTCTGCGAATCTCCATCTCGAACGTCAGCTTGATTCGAGTTTGATCGAGTAGAGGGGAAGATCGGCTCACCTTGACGAGGAGATCAAAGTGACCAAGATCATCATCTGAAGAAGTGGGAGTGTAACTCCTTTGAACCAACTTTCCACCGATTTCTGCTGAAACAGAGACGTGTTGTCCGATAGGTAATCCCAATCGTTCTCCTCTCTTCAATGCGAATCGGTAGCTGTACACAACCCTCAGGTCAGCTCACGCGTATAGAGAGGAGAGAAGGGGGAGGAAACTGACATTGCCGTGTTTGGGGAAACTACAATCTTGTCTGTCAACTTGAACTTCTGCCATTCCGTAGCTTTCAATGCAGGACTAGCTTCTAATTACTTGTACATGCGAGATTAGCCTTCGATCGGGGGGTTGCAGAGTGATGGAGGAAGAGTGGAGCGTACTAGGTTGTAATTGAACAAAGACGATGATCAAGATCGCTAGACCTACGGCGGCAGTCACCGCTAGTTGATAAGGTTGCTCTAAGTTGTTGAAAAAGTCCGACATGATCGAAGGGATTGAGGTTGAAAGATGAGGTCGGCGAATTCGAAACAATCTCCTCGCTCTTTCTAATCGGACACGTGTCAGCGACCCTTCTTCTCTTCGCTTTCCACCACCTTGATCGACTCTAGCGATCACTTTTATTGTTCGGAAATCGGAGCTCTTACTCGAGAAAAAGAAAAAATCGCTCTTATCGTTCATTGCAAGTTCATTCGCTTTGGAACGTTCTTTGCAGCCACTGTCGCTCGCTTTACTTCGTCGGTCCCAGAGAGACATCGATGAGCTATTGCACAGCCTTGTCGACGAAGAACGTAGCGCCTAGTCAAGCCGTCTGGCAGCAGATGACTTCGAACCTTTTCTTCGCAAGCTCGTTTGCGACGCATTCGACGCATCCCTCTCTCTCGAGGGCGTGTAGCTGAACTTCACGGGACGAAGTACTCTTACCTTGCTAGCTGTAGTTCAAATCGTGAGCGAGAGTCACGAGCACATCGACGCAGAGGGTGTGGACCACCTATACGAATTCATTGAAATCGAGCTGGCTTGAGTGGCGGGACGCTTGCTCGACTCTGGTGAGACTGACACGAAGCAAACATACAGATCTACTCTGCTCTGTACAAGCGCTCTCAAGCGTGCGACACGATTGTCGGCAGCGGACTGAGAACGTCGACTTAACAGGAGAGGTCAATTGCGAAGCTGAGATGATGGACGCGCGAGCACGCTTCCTTGTACTGTTGTATTATCGTGTTGTCATCCGCATCTCGATCTCGTCGAATAGCGGAGGACACGACGAGTCATGTTGCAAAAACGAAGTCAAATCGGTAACAGAGGACAAAGAAAAAGGCGTACGGAGAACTGGGGAGAACAAAGGGATAAAGTTCGAGTGCTACGAGCACAATTGTGCTAAGTTGTCTAGTATTTGTGAAGCGAGCGACGAGAGACGGGGATGTGAGCGAGTGAAGCGGTGGAGCCTCTTGATGTACGCTGTGCAGGCAGCGAAATTGTGTTAGCCACAGCCCCAGATAATCCATGGCGAGCTCACTCACGAGATATCTTGTATGCTCGACGAAATCTTTGACATTGAGCCGAATCTTGGAGTAAAGCTCATCAAGTTCTTGACGATAAGGTTCGAACTCGGTGGCGTTGAGGATCAAATCTCGAGCTTCGTTCATCGACGTGTAGACGTTATGGCGGAAGCTGTAACTGGTACGGTCGTTGTTCTGAGTTTCGAGAAGCGAATCCGCGTTGAGGACGTTGTTTCTCCAGAGTTGGTCGGCTCCTTTCCACAATCTTGTGTCGGACTGCGATTTCTGGTGTAGCTTCTCGTCGAACGCATCTTGAAGAAGTAGCCTTGCTTTCCTGATTGCAGCGCCCGAGTAATCGAAGAAGTACCGTTTGAATAGCTTGACATCTGGGTCGTCGTCCAAGAATTCCTGCGGTTAAACGATAGATGAGAACGGAGACGCCTATAGGATAGAGGGATGAGGCATACGTTGAGCTCTTCACGGTGCTTGGGATGTCCCTCGATAAGCTCTTGCAGGCTGATCAAGTTCTTGATGCACTCGTCAAAGCTGTCCCTCGAAATTGAGCGAGGTGGCCGCCCAAACTCCGACATTCCTGAATCGAGCTCCGTGAGCGAGGCTGATAGACCTTGCTCATGCCTCAGTAGCTCTATCTCGTTTAGGAGCTCGCTTTCGAGGTCGTTTAATTCGTCATTGTCGTCCTTGATTCGCAAATCCATTTCGATCTGGTCGAGATTCTCGTTTCCGTAGCCGAGTTTTCCCCTGAAGTAGCCAACTCTTTCTTCTGAGTTCTCTTGATTGGCTTCGGCTCGGGCTGCGATGTCGTGGACGATACCGCGCAATTTCTGGTGCAGAAAGGTCTAATGTCAATGTGTGAGCAGACGGTACTCACGAAAGAGACATACCTCCATAGGGGACTGAGTCGATATAACACATTTTTTGCTCAATACCAGCATCTTGGAGGACATAGAGGGAATCGACTCACCACGCTCCGAAGGGGTCTCGCGGTCGGAACCGGCTGGAGAGTAGGCGAAGCTGCGGGCTGCTTTTCTACGTCCTGCTCTTGTTGCTTCTTCTTCTTGCGCCTGTTGCGCTTTGGAGGCATGGTTGGCGGCAGTGAAGAAAGAAAGAGAAAGAGCGAGCAAGAGACCAAAAGTCGTTTGCATGGCGTCCGCGGATTCTCCGGCCCGTTCATGTGATAGTCGTAGGCCCAGCTATAGAGATACTCTGTTAGCAAACGGGACGCGAGGAGAGAGAGATAACAAGCTCACTCGGTCGGATTTCTGAAGAGAGAAACTTGAATTATCCCGGATTCAGAAGCGGTAAAGTCCTGAGCGGGTCTGGCAGAGTAGGTGCTGTAGCGGTCTACGTCCATCTAAGAGATGGCGATGCCAAGGCGAGCAAGCAGAGCGTAAAAGGAAATGGCGAGAAATCGAGAGGAGAAGGCGAAGCGAAAGAGGTGGGATCTCTGAGCGAAATGGATAGTAATAGAGCTGGAACAGAGCATATTGAGCAGTACGAAGCGATCGATAAGTGATTGGGAGCAAGACAAGAGAGGTTCTTCGTCAATCTCTTGACCGTCCCCCCACCACCTTCAATACCGCCAAACACTCAGTCAGAGCACCCAGTATGCAATCACCAGCCTCACCATCATCACATCGAGCCTTCTCTTCCTTCCCATCTACTTCGTTGTCTTCCCCATCTCGTTCATCTCCCTACGTAACAGATCAACCTCTATCTCAACTCAACGCTTCCCTAGGTGGTAGACCAATCTCTTCTTCATCTTCAGCACTCACCGGCGGCAATAATGGGAGCAACGGGAGAGAAGCAGTCGGAAGTAAAGCGGAGGGAGCCGAAGTACTCTATGAAGCACCCGAGAACGGATTGGAAATCGAAGTGAGAGATCCCAGAACACAAGGTGAGTAACCTCTTCATTCGATGTGCCGATCAGCAGTACGAGGGTCGGTACGAGTAAGAGGAATTCTCGATTTCCGTAAGATCAGGGAGACTATGCAGAGAACGCAGAAGCAGATTTCTAGTATGGCAGACAAAGACGTGTGGAGTATGGGCAAGAAGATAAGCAACAATGCTGGGTGTCGACTAGACCGTTTCGCTGACAATCCCTTACTTTTTCCCGTCTTCGCAGAATTCGGTCGCAAGATGTATACAGATTACGAGATCGTCTGTCGAGTGAGTTCATCACACTCTATATTGTCCTGATCGTCCCTGGGAGCAGCTGTTTCGACAGAACCTTGACTGACGATTCTCATTTTTCGCAATTTCACCTAACTTACCTACTCTATCTCTTCGATGTCTACGCCGTTGATCCCTCCCATCTACTCCTATCCTCACTCAGACGAATATCCCAGCATTCAGACTCCGCTACTCCTCAGTCCGACGACGCTATTCCGATTTCGAAGCGTTCCGAGATCTCCTCGAACGAGAATCGACCCGAGTCAACATTCCAGCATTACCTGGGAAAGTGTTCAGTGGGAGATTTACCGAGGAAGTCGTGGAACAGAGGAGGGAAGGGTTGGAGAGATTCTTGGTTGTCGTCGCAGGTCATCCTTTACTACAGGTTCGTCTCAGCTTCTTCTCGAACTCCGTTGTCACTGTGCCTCTGTATTGACTAACGGTTTTACGGTCCTCAATTCTAGACGGGATCGAAAGTGTTGTGCCCATTCTTACAAGACCCAAGTTGGAACCCTTCTCACTACTAAGCGTCTATCGTATTCCTTCCCCTCGACGCCCAGTTTCGTTTCTGCTCCCCCGGGCGAACTACCCACGTAGCTCGACTTCCCTATCAGTTTCCCCATGTTGCAATTGTCTCAATTTCTGATCTCGTCTTTCCCACATCCAGCGAGGTACACGAGAAGCTGACTGTTTCCAACTTCGTATAGCTCTCGCAAAGGTCGGTTTCTTCGATTTCCTCTTGGAGTAAGAAGGTTGACGCGAGTCTCACCCACTTCACCAAGCACTCTCCCATCTTCGAGGGGTTCCGGCTGTACTCAGGAGTCAGATCGAGCAACTTGCGAGAAACCATTAGTTCCTCAAAACTCGCGAACTCTACTCGCCGATGGAGCATTCTACATATCTTGCGTTCAGGCCAAGATGAGTTGGGGTCGGTTCCTCCCAAAGGAGCACGACGACGAGCGTGTCGCGTTCGAGGCATTGTCGACCCTAGACGCTGTCTGCGAAAACGAGACGCTTCTCAAGGTCCGTCACACCGAGCTCTTCTCCCAGTTAGCCTAGCTCACGAATCCGTTGGTCGTCAATTCCTGCTGGCGTCGGACGCTTTGGGAACAGGAAAATTTTCTACCGTTTCGTCCCAGACCCGAAATCGGAGCGATACTTCCGCAAGAACTCGAGAGGAGACTTTGAAGAGTACAGGAGTCACCCTCCCCGCGGCGAACCTAACCTCGTTACTTACCCGCGACCACGAACGCAAGCAAGTCTCGGACAACGTAAAGCGAGGATCTACGCTGACCAGAATCACGGCTCCGAGTCCGAGGAGGAGGAGGATAGGTTTTGATGATGTTACCCCCTCTTTGATTCTAGCTTCTCCTTTTCACTTTAACGTTTGTGTTCTTTTCTGTTTTCAGCTTCGAAATCAGTACCCTTCGTTTTGTCCACGTCGAACCTGTTCAGGTGCCCAGTCTGAGCGTCTCACCTTCGCGAGTAGTGGCAAGACAGCCTCACGCCCACTCGCAAGCTTTCGTAGAAGCCTGCGACGGAAACTTTCGAAATGAGCTTTCTTTCTTCTCTCTCTTCCCCTCAGTAGGACGAATCGCAAAGTACGGGATAAGGAAGAAAGATTTCATCCTCTGTTCGCTACAGATCTGGCACAAACACCTCGACAAAAAGGGTGAGTGAGTGTCAAGAAGAAAAGAGCGCTCAAAAGGAGAGGGAGGAACGGTAAGAGCACAATCGAAAAGAAAAGGAAAGTGAAAAGTTGAGACAAGGTTTGAGATAGGGGGGTGAGCGAGGATGGAGACACTATGTAGAAGGGGGAACAGCTGTAGGAAAAGGGGAGAAGGGGTATAGGGGTTTCGAGAAGAGAGTTCGGAGAAGGATTGAGATGAGATAGATAGGATGTATAGGGAGTAGTGGAGATCGTGTTATGGGTATCGTGGAGATGTCGTGAACATATGAGGAAGGAAAGAAGAGGGAAGGTGTCCGTTTGAAGAGGGAAGAGTCTGTTTAGAACCACATCATGGCGATTCCAACGAGACCAGTGAGACCGGCGCTCAGAGTGAGGATGTTGGTGGTCGAGGCAGATCCGGTAAGTTCTTGTTGACCACTCATCTCCATTATGTTGCTCAAGAAACCACTTCCACATTTCTCTCCAGTTCCCTTCCACAATTCTCCTTGACCTCCCAAGATCGGTGAGTTGGCCAAACCCAAAGCGTAAGGTTGACGAGATTCAAACGAGATGTAGTTGGTCAAGATTTGCTTCGTGCAAGGGGTGCAGAGGGTCGAGGAAGGGAGGGACGAAGTGAGGAAGAGGAAGGGAAGCGAGAGGGTTCGGTAAGTTTGAGAGTTGGGCAAGAGGGAAGGGAGATCGAAAGAGTTGGTCGAGCCGGAAGAAGAGGAAGACGAGTTGGAGGATCCAGCAGCGGAGGTGGTCATGTTGGTCGAGGCAGCAGCCGAGGGGGAAGCTTGCATCGACGAAGAAGCTGAGGAAGATCCCCAGACTTCAGCAGAGGCTTGTTGACGTCGGAGCAATCTCTTTGCGACGCTGGTGATCTGGACGTAGAGCGAAGGAGGAGCGGGAGCTTCTATCGAACTGTCTCCCGAAGTTGCGGCGAGCATGACGAATTTGTCGGAAGTGGTCGAGTTGACGGTGAGTGCCGAAGGAGAAGGTGCTGCTACTGCTTGGGAAGATGCTGAAGCAGCAGACGAGGCCGAGGGGGAAGAAGTAGAGTTCGAGGAGGAGGAAGTTGGCGAAGTTGAAGGTACGTCTCCCTTCGCGATGTCGATCAAACAGTAACCTCCGACGCCATCCTCCTCACAGATCGATTGCTTTAGCGGGGTCAAGATGTACAATGAATCGTAACTTCCCAACACAACTTCGTTTCCTGCCTGTAACTCTGTCGAACAGTTTCCGTTGAACTGGTTCAACCATCCTCGAATCCTGGTATCGTCGCATGATGGGGCAGCGCAGAAGGTTGCGAGAGTTTCGGCGACGGAGGAGGAAGTCGAAGGAGAGTAAGAGTTCATTGAAGAGGAAGGTTGGAAAGCTTCAAGTGCCGAGAGGAGAGGGGAAGTGCAGGAAGAGAGGTGGGAATCGCCATTGAGTGAAGCGAGGAAGGATTGACACTTTGTCGAAATCGAGGCAGGGATAAGAGGATTTGTCGAACTCGAGGAAGCAGAGGGTGTAGAGTTTGATGCGGAAGCGGTAGCTGTCAACAAACTCGCAACTCAATGTCAGCTGTCTGTTACTTGATCTCTAGCCTAGCTTATCTATTCGTATCGCTCGCTCGAGTAGATACCTCTATGATTTGGGAATTCGGCCTCTTCCGATCGAGGATTGATCCCTTTGAAAATAGTTCAATGATGTTCCCTCGCCGCTATCCTCAACTTGATACTACTATGACCGCATCATCTGTAGCCTATATATTCCACTATATGACTCTGCTTGTCCCCTTGCGCTCTTGTGAGGTTGAATCGAAGTTGTAACAGCACGCGCCCAATTCCTTGTTTCCCTTTCATCCAATCTCGAACTGTTCTGCCAGAGAAAGCAGAGAGTGTAATAGACTTACAGGATGCCTGGTTATGAGAAGGGGAAGAGTAAGTAGACTGAGATTGAGCGGAAACGAGGGTTGTTGTTGACGATGCTGCCAATAAACTAGTTAAAACGAACGTAGTAGTGGTAGACCATCTTGCAGGTGCTGTGTAGGTTGATGAAGAGGATACCATTCTGTAGATATCTCTTTGGATCTTGATCTTGAGAGGGGATTGGCGGTGGATGGACGACTCAAAAGAGAGAACTTTTTCAATTGCATTTGTTTCAATGTTGAATGATATTCAAAACTCGCTCTCTACCTCTCCGATACATACAGCACTCACACAGACTCATTCACAATCCGTCTCTTTCCCTTTCAGCTCCCCTCCCTTCCCTCCTACATTCGTGCTCGAACCCTCTCACCTTCAAATCTCGATCGACAGACCCTCCCTACAAACAGCTCGAACTATCCCTCTCCCCTCGACCAACTATGCCCTACGAATCGAATTCATCAACTGATAGAAATCTCACCATCTCCCCGTCTCCTTCAATGGCGACGCGTACTTCGAATGTTTTTCTCTCTCTTTCCCTTTCTCTCTGCCTTTGTTTCGTACTAACTGTGAACCACAAAGTTCTAATGCAATGACCTTTCTCTAATTCTGCACAGTTGAAACGCGTCCTGCCTCGAAAACTTGTCGAAAACACTCTCCTCTCCTGTCGAATCTTTTAACCTTCTCAGATCTCTGCGCGGACGCCTTGCAATACCTCCCTTCTCGCTTACGGCCACATCCCCGTCTCCCTCGATCCTCTCTCAACGTACGCATCGACAAAACTTTCCTCCTGAAATGACATCGACGAGGAATCTGTCCGTTTCTCCTTTCTTTCCTTCTCCTTCAAGTTCTTTTCTCCCGAACGAAGTCCCTGCTCGTCCGTCGACTATATCGACCTTCTCCCCTATCCTCGCATAATCGACATACGGCGTCTTCTTTGCATTGAAGAAGCTTATTCTTCGCACGAAGGATTCCTGCGACCTGCGACCGTTTTCTCAAAAGGATCCCCACTTTGACCTTTTCTTCTTTCTTCTCTCCTTCCTTCTCCACTCTCCATCAACGTACCCACTACTACAGATGTTCACAGTGCACAAATACGCTGGTATCTCTAAACCCAACCTCTTCTGCGATCGAGCTACCCTACCCACTTCGGATCCATCCGAACAAACTGGAGTCAATGCGGCTGGAACCAAACAGGCGAGGAGGGAATACGACTATGTTATTGCTGGAGGTACGTTCAGATCTTTCTTCGCTTTCATCGAGTCGATGAGGAGGGGATAGTTTTTTGGTTCATCCCCACCTCGACTTCTGAGAGACATCAACTCTTGGAGGGTGTGTTAGATCAGTAGCTGACTCCCTTTGACATCACCGCGATATAGGTGGTACAGCAGGATGTGTACTCGCTTCGAGGGTAAGCTTTCCGTTTTGCTTTCGTCGTCTTCCCCTCTTTTCGCTCCCTCGCATGCTCTCCTCTTCGCCTACTTCATTTTCTCCCGCTCTACTCGTCGAGCTATACGCTCGAGAATACCCTCTTCGACTCTCACTACTCTTCTCTAGCTTCTCAATCACGGAAACTGACACTGTTTCGTCGAATTTAACAGTTGACTGAAAACCCAGAATGCAAGGTTCTCATGATCGAAGCGGGAGAGAGTGACCAGAAACAAATCTTCAGTCGAATTCCAGCTGGATGGGGTAACCTGTGGAAGTGAGGCATCGTTTCCCTCCTCTTCGTGTCGTCGATTTCGCTAAACTCTGTTCTTTTATTCGACAGGACTCCTGCCGAATGGAACTTTGAGACGGTGCCCCAAGAACACTGCGATAATCGAAAGATGTATCAGCCTCGAGGTGAGCTATCCTCGCTCCTGTCGAAAGTCGAAAGAGAAACGAAACTGACTTGCGAGAGTACGATATTAGGTAAAATGCTCGGAGGTTGCTCTTCCATCAACGCTCAATGCTATCAACACTGTTCTCCCAGTGACTATGATCAGGTAAGCTCCGGTTGACCAGCTGCGACCCGTTTCCTTTCGTTGACGATTCTGCGAAACAGTGGGAGAAAGAAGGCGCGAAGGGATGGGGATGGAAAGACTTGAAACCTTACTTTGCCAAAGCCGAGAATCACACCCCGAATCCTGCTCACAAGATTGACGAATCGAAACGAGGGAAAGGAGGAGATTGGCAAACGAGCTATCCTCCTACAAACGAAATCACCTCGGCTTTCATCGATGCTACCGTAAGCTTCTTTTTCTGTCTCGACTCGACGTTGAGTGTCACAGGCTGACGGCGGGATTTTGGTAGGTCGCCGCTGGTGTTCCTCACAATCCGGATCTCAACATCGAAACGAATACCGTCGGAATCACTCGTTTCCAAGCTACCGTCGATTCTACTGGTCAACGCTCTTCAACTTCAGCTGCCTATCTCCCCAAGAAGGTCTTCACTCGATCAAACTTATCGATCCTCACAGGAACGACCGTAACAAACCTCTTACTTTCGGACGACAATTCGAAATGTGTCGGAGTCGAACTCGCTCAATCTCAAGATGCTTCCTCTCAACGTTATTACGCTTACGCGAGGAAGGACGTCATCTCCTGTCTTGGCTCGTTCGGCTCGCCTCAAGTCCTCCTTTGCTCGGGAATCGGAAGGAAGGAAACCCTCGACAAAGCTGGTGTCGAACAGAAGGTCGCTGTTGACGAAGTAGGAGAAGGATTGAGAGACCACGTCTTGGCTATTACGACTTTCAAAGCTACCAAAGGCACATCGTTGCAATACCTCACAAGTCCGCTCAAAACTGTGAGTTCCTACGAAGTTTGCCCTTTGCGATCATCGCTTCCTCGACTGACCCTTCCCCATCATTCACAGCTACCTCACCTCGCACGATGGCTCTACGACGGAAAGGGAGCTCTCGCTACGAATCTAGCCGAAGCTGGAGCGTTCCTTCGATCGTCCGATATCGAGGCAGACGGAACCGTCTCTCCCGCTGGTCAAGGTCTCGGCACCGGTGTCGTCGACAAGAGTATGGTCAACTCTAGTGGAGTGACGAGTCCCGACCTGGAGATTATCGACGCTCCTCTCTACTACGTACAGTGAGTTTCTCAAATCTTGCTCTCAAACCATTTCGAACGGAACGCTGAATCTGCCCGTTTGATCAATAGTCACGCTCTCGAACCTCCTCCAGTTCCTTCCGATGACTACTGCACCATTGCATCTACCATTTTGCGTCCTTACGTGAGTCGAATCGAAATGAGTTGGCAAAAGCGAAAACTGATGTCTCGAAATTTAGTCTCGAGGAACCGTTACCATTTCATCCGGATCGACGTTCGACAAGCCTCTAATCGACCCTCGATACTTTTCCGACGAGCGAGATCTCAAAGTTAGTCTGACTTTTCTGCCTCTCATCAATCTTTGCGAAACTGACCGCTTTTTTCTTTCTTCAGGTCTGTCTCGCCGGTATCCATCTCATCCGTCGACTCGTACAGCTCGCTCCTCTCTCGACCTATCTATCAGAAGGTCCGATTGTACCCGACATGTCGATGAAAGATTTCCTCGAAGCGAGTGATTCGGAACTCATCGCTCATATCCGTCAACACGCCGAAACGATCTATCACCCGATGTCGACCTGCGCGATCGGTAAAGTTGTGGATGAACGTTTGGAGGTAAAGGGAATCAAGGGATTGAGAGTTGTAGACGCAAGTGTATTTCCGGACTCAGTGAGCGGTCACCCTGTACGTAGACTTTGTGATCATATCTATACCTATACAAGAGCGATTGTACTCATTCGCCCTTGGCCCTTCAGGTTGCTGCCGTCGTTGCCGTCGCGGAGAAATTCGCCGACATGCTCAAAGCTGAATTCGCCGTCTAATCCACTTGACTTCTCACTGGATCTTACTTCTCACGTCGGTTGTACAATATTCACGTCACCTTCACGTCGCTCTCTCTTCGTTAAAGCAATTAAAGCAAGTACAAAAACCTTGACTTGAATCTTCTCTTCTGTTTCTTCATTCCTCGTTCATTTGTCTCGTTCCAGTATGGGTGCTTGTAATTGATCGTATACTATGCAATGATGCCTTCTCCTGCACTGATCGACGAGTGTTAATCGAAAGCGGGACTTTTGCGAAAGAGCGATTTCTGCGATGAATTCAGCGAGGTCGACCGCTTGAAAGGACGGGAACGGTCAGTCGTAGATATGAGATCTGTTGTCAGAGACGTTCCGGCAGAACTCGACTGAAAGAAAATTGATAATTGTTAGATTCTGAACCGTCATAATTCGAGGAGGAGGAGGAATAACTTCATCTGCTACAACCCACTCAATCAATCAAAAGACCTAATCAACCCAATCTATCATGTTCTCTCAAGCTGCCCGTGCCTCTTCCCGATTCGCTGTAAGCTCTCCTATCCAGATGCATCTTGATCTCGATTTAATTGGTTAGCTGACTTTTGTCGATCTCACTTCTCCACGCTCTCCTGTGTTAATCTGTACCGGTGTATAGGCTCCTCGTGCTGCTGTGAGTACACTGTGCGATCTATACTACTCAATAGAACGGGAGAGCTGACTTTGTTTGAATTCCATCCTTCTTCTCCGTTCTCTCGATTTCATCGTCATGTTATTCCTCAATCCAGCAAACTCCTCGTCTCGCTCGATCATACGCTGAATCCCCTCACCAACATGGAACCGCCGGTCCTGAACCCGTCAACCGTGAACGAGGTCCTTCGAAAACTCCCATCTTCATCGGAGGAGCTCTCGTACTTCTCGTTGGAGGTTACTTCCTCGGTGGATTCAAGACCCCTCCTTCCCCTGCCGTTAAGAACATGACCCACGCGATGCACCCCAAGACTGAAGCCGCTCAAAAAGCTGCCGTAAATTCCTTTCTTTCGCTTCATTTTTGAGAAACGTAGCCCGAAGCTGACTTTGAGTCCGTCGATATAGGGTGTCAACCCCGAGACTCAAACTCACCAAGTCGGTGGTGACAAGCCCGTCAAGCACTAAACGATCCTTTGGTCACTCTCCCTCATGTCCTTGTATTCCCTTCTCTTCCGTCAAACCATGTTCATACCCCTCAAATCCTCGCCGCCCTTAATGCAGAAAACGTAGTAGCAGTAGTCAGTAGGCAATAGCAATCAAACATTGATCTGTCAAAACAATATGGTCGGAGAGGTGATTCTTGATCCTTGCGAAATTCCCTCTTGTCGAGATCTCAAACCCGAAAATTCTGCTTTCCGTTGCTTCCCCTCAACATCGTTCTACGTCCTCATAATGGGGTCTGGAGCCGATTCTCGTATCGAGGACGGTAGAAGCTGTGTTCGGAAAGCGTCAAGCCACTCGCTGGCAAGTGACTATTTGCGAAAGTTTCGCACTCGCAGAATAAACGGGAAAGGGGTAGTACGATACAAGGATGTTTAGTTTCAGAGGAGATTGCGAAGGGTTACAATGCTAAACGAACGAGTGAAAGATGGATATCGAGTGATTGTGGAGATGAAGCAGAAAGGGGAAGAAACGAGGAGGAGGAGGGATAGTAAGGGTTAAAGAATATGTGCTGGGTTTCCTCGACTAAAGGATGCTAGGATGTGGTCGCTGCTCATTGCGCGTTCCCTTGTTGACGATTGAACACTGAAATCGAGTTGAGCATTTTCGCAAGTTTGTTCCGACCTGGCGTGGGAGGAGAGGTGATCGAAGGAGATGCTGGAGGAGGAGTAGGCGAGGGGAGCGGTGCAGAGGCAGTCGTACGTGGTGGTGCCAGGATAGAAGTATTGGAGACAGAGTGAAGTGGAAACGTAACGATTGGGAGGGGAGGCGAAGGTAACGGTGAACCTAGATCGCTAGTATCGATAGCTGCATCCTTGAGTTTCGGTTTAGTCGTAGCGGTTGATGCTGTCGAGCTTCGAGGGGGTCGACTACTCGAGTAAGGTCGACGAGGAGGACTAGCGGGACCATTCCTCCAAGTTTCACTTTCGACTCGTACTGTCGAAGTCGAGGCGGCCATTGTGCCGGAACTGACCATCATCGACTCGCTACCGATACTGGAGAAGCTCGAGAGCGGAGTGTGATTGCGGGAAGAGTCAAAGTTTGAGAGGGGGTTGGTGGTGGTCGTTCCCCGAGTCGAATTCGATCCTACTGATGACGAGAATTCGCCAGGAACTGCTCGTCCAACTCGACGATCGTTGAGACGCTCCCTTCGACTCGAAGCAGACCTCCAGTGATCGTCCTTGTCGGGCCCGCCTCTTCCTCTTGGCGCTTCATCTCCTCCTTCGACTCCGCTCCAATTCGATCCCCAACTCGCAGTTCCGACTGATCCACGACTCGACAAAGGTGTACCCATACCAGGTCGTCGGCCTCCCTGCATCTTGGCCGGAGCAGAGTAGGTGTCGGCTTTCGCACCGATTGAAGCGTTTCGTTCATCAACTTTTCGTTTGAAAGCTTCGAGATCTGGATTTCCCTCATTGACGAGTGTCTTGAGTCGACCAAACATTCCACCACTCTTCTTCGTTGTCGTGGTCGAAGTCGATGCTGAGTCAGTCGAGAGAGAGGTTTGAAGAGCTGAAGTCGATTGGGTTCCATGAGAGCGAGAAGTTGGAGATGGACCAGGTCGAGAAGAAGATTTTGAGATAGTCGAAGTGGGTGAAGCTGTGCTGAGTTCTCGGGCGAGGTCTTGACTAGCTGCAGCCAGCTCATCGAGGGCGTCTCCACCTTGAGCCGCTTGTTTCGCTGCTCGTTTCTCCTTTCTCGCTCCGCGTTTCCTTCGTTTCGGACGAGCCTTCTCTCCATCCTTCTCTTCTCCTTTCGTATCTCCCGCATCCGTCGTTTCAGCTTCTCCTCCAGATCGTACCTCCTCGTCCGGTGAAGGGGGAGTTACAGGCGATTCCTCTTCTTTGGGTCCGTCGATCTTGATTCCCTCGATCTTCGAAGTGATAGCGTCAACGTTTCCTCTTGTAGCACTAAGCATCGACATTTGTGGCGCAGGAGGTACTGGCGAAGGCGCTTTGGAAGTAGTGGGAGTGACAGTCGCCGTTGAAGTTGCGGTCGCCGAAGGAGTCATGAGGGAAGAGGTGAAGGGGAAGTTTGGTTGAGGGATTGCGAGAGGGGAGGAAGCGGACCAAGGGAGTGGAACGACAGGGCTAGGAACAGTGTGTACTCGACTTTCCGAGACAGCGGGCGAGTAGATTTGCGGTCGCTGAGGAAAGAGACCTGGATCTGGGGAAGTTGCGGCTGAGGGTAGCGGGGAGTAGAGCGATTCGGGGGATGTCGTAGACGGTGCAAGCTTTTGCAGAGGAGGTTCAGGTGAGGAGAAGGTGGGAGAAGGGAGAGAATCATCTTCGGAAAGTTGAGTTGGAGAGGTGATGTAAGAGGGTCGAGTCAGAGAGGAAGGTTCGGGCTCTTCAACAACTTTCGGCAATTCGTCGAGCAATGTCGAAGCTTTGATCGTCGAGGGAGCGAATTGGGATAAGAGTGAAGATGCTGGAGGTACGGAAGGTGAAGAAGCTGAACCGATAGTAATGGGTAAGGAGGGAACAGGTGAGAAATCGAGTCGAGGGCTTGGAGTCGAGTCAACAACTCCGAGAGGCGAAGGAGTGTAGGCTCCGTGGTGACCATTGATCATTGGGTTTCCTCCGAATCCACCGGCTCCTTCTCCCATCATAACAACTAATTTCATTCCCCACCTGCCAAATTCTCCTGCCGTCACTCGCTTCTTTTCTCTACCTTCAACCACTTCTAGGACATCACAGAATACTCGGGTCGATAGGAAAGTTGCGACTTCGTCTCCGATTCCTTCGAAACGTTCTTTGAGGAAGTCGATAGGAGCGTCGACGTATTCCGAAAAGTCGGGATCTGAGAGGGATGGATCGGCCCAAGGGTTTCGATGATAGAGAAGATTGAGCAAGACGAGTCCGAGAGACCAGACATCGGCTTGTCGAGGATCGTAAGTTGGTCGTAAATTGTTTCGACATTCTATGAATAAGCGAAGACTCTCTGTCAGTCTCAAGACTTCACGCGATTAGACGTCACGAGTTTGAGCTTACCGTAAGCCATATAAGGTTTACTTCCACAATCAAAGTCCTCACACATGTCCTCCATCGTTCCTAAACCCCAATCCGTAATCTTGACCACAACTCTGCCTTTCTCCCTCGAATGTTCAGTAGCTTCCCACCTTCGCTTGTCTCCTTTCCCATCAACCACAATGAAGTTCTCGGGTTTGATATCTCGGTGAGCGATTCCGACATCGTGACAAGCTTGAACTGCATCGCACATTTGGGAGAACATGCGAGAGATGAGGCGAAGACGTTTGCGAGAGAGGAGAGAATCGTTGTTGCCCATTGCTGCTGCCGAAGAGAGGAGAGATGGCGAAGGAGGGGTTTGATCCATGAGAAGATGAGCTGGAGTATCGGCGGTGACGGTGCGTGAAAGGGCTCCTTCATCGGCTTCATCGTCGTCGGACGAGTTTGTCGAGTCTTCAATGCGATTGATCTTGTATTCCCGAGAGAGAGAACGACGTCGTTGGTTGAATGGTTCGCCCGATGGAGATGTCGCTCGAGAGTAGAGGTGATCCGTTCCCGAGTTTTGAGATTCGAGTAGCCAGAAGAAGAGATCGTTTCCTGGAACGTATTCGAGAACGAGGAATAACCAATCGTCCGTTTCGTAAGCCTGATCAAAACATAATCCAGTCAGTCTTTTACACTCGAGTGAGAAGAACAGGTACAGGGAAAACTCACGCCGTAGAGTTGTACGATGTTTTCGTGATTCGGTAAAGCACGATGCAAGACCGCTTCTCCCCTTTGGACCTCAATCAACTCGTCTGTCAAATCCTTCTTGCAGAGACACTTGAGGGCATAGTAACGACCGTAGGTAGGCTCAGGTTGAGTGAGTACTTCTGATGCCCATGAGTGGAGTCGAGGCCGTTGCTGAGATGAATTCTGGTTCGAAGAATGTGGAGAGTCGAAATCGAAAGAGGAGAAAGGGTCGATTGGGGAAAGCATGTCGTCATCGTTGGGATCCGGTTCGTACAGGATCTCCCGAACCAAATAGACGCTGGAGAAGAAAGTATCCGAATCAGCTTCGAGTTTTCGTCGGAAATTGCGAGAGAGAGAGAAAGCTCACATAGCGTAAGTACCTTCTCCTAATCTCCTCTCTACCTCGAGCTGTCTCGGTCCATCCAATCCATTCCCCATCCCTTTTCCATCCCGATCCATACTCGCTTTATCCGCAAAACAATCCCTAACCCAACCTCCCCGACCTTCCAACCAAACATCGACTCCTATTCTCTCCCCCTCAGTGAAGACCTCGACCAAGGAAAGATCTTGAGTAGCGACTGATGCAGCAGAATCCGTCGTAGCTGAAGAGTAGGTCCTCCCTCTCCTCTGAGGCATAGCAGGTGAGTTCGGTGCCGAAGTATCGAGAAACGGTTCTTCATCGTCTGCGTAAGAATACCCTCCTCCTGCGGTAGCTCCCAAAGGGCGTACGATTCGAGGAGTAGTCGGTGTCGTGAGTACTGAAGGTTTGTAAGTTTCGAAAGTTTCTTCCCAAATCTCGGCTGCTCGAGTGTTGTCCTGAATCCCGGGAGTCTGAGGAATGTTCATAGGTCCAACTCCACCCGTCGTGTTCTCCCTCACCAACTCGTGTAACAACGGATGAGGACTTCCATCTTCCCTCTCTGTCCCACTTCTCGAAACGCTCGACCTCCTACTCCTGCTCCTGACTGAACTTGCCCTACTCGAACTCGCCCTCATCCGCCTACTAGCCATACTACCTTGACTCGGTGGACCAAACATGAATCCTTCTTCGGGAGGTTCGTCCTCTTCCGGTAAATATTCGTCTTCGCTGGAGAAACCACCTCGAGGACTCCTTCGTGAATCATCTTCGCTCTCATCTCCATTCTCCAGCTCACTCCCATCACTCCCGACTCCTCTATACCTCCTCCTCATCCCGCCAGCTCTCGATTGTGATCTCGAAGCGGAACGTGAAACTCCTCTTCCTCCAGGTGATCGAACTCGAGTGTGGTGCTCGATTCCGGACAGGAAAGATGCGAGGTGAGTGAGAGATGGTCGATGTGTCGGGTTCTGAGTGGAAGGGGTGGGAGGCTGGGGAGTCGAAGAGAATTGGAGTGAGGAGCGTCGAGAGTGAGTGACAGATGGTAGAGGAGGAGGGGAGGTTCTTGAAGGCGAAGGGGATTTCGAGCCGGATGCTGGTGAGGTCGGTTGCGAAGTCAAGTCGTTCATGTTGGCGAATTGTACTCCTAATCCTAAGCTAGTTGCACTCCTCCTCGATTGAACTGATCCTGCTCGTGCTGGTGAAGCACCCCTTCCTCTGCCTCCTCCCGCTTTCATTCCAGCCGTCAAAGGTCCATGAGGGGTCGAAGTTTGAGGTATCGGATGTAGAAGTCGAGGAGAACCTCGAGGAGGAGAGGAAGGGAGGGAAACGGCCGGCGAGGTGGGAGAAGGGGTAGAAGTTGTCGACTTGTTCAAGTTGCGACGGGGCGGCATAAGAGGCCAAGTTATGCCGGTTTGGGTATCCGAGAATACGGGAGAGGGAGAGGGAGAGACGAGAACAAGGGAGAACCCTTGAAGTTGAAGTTTAAACGGTCAAATGGTCACAAAGGTTTTCTTCGGAAGGGGTAAGAGTAGTGGAGAGCGTGTAAGCTGTGTTCATACAACGTCGACCGAGATCAGTACGAGGTCAATGCAAGGAGCGAAAGTTGTAACCGCGAGGAAGCTAGTCCAAATTTCACCGACATGACTCCCTCCAGCGCTGTCGCCCTCGGTACATTCCGAATGATGACCGAATTAACGTTTAACAAGTTCCACCGCGTGTCAGATTGTGTTGATATTGATTTGAGTCAACCCATCTCGGCTTCCTCCCAAATGATCAGGAATAGCTCTGTACTCACAGGTTGACCTATATAGTTTAATTTGAATGTATTCACAATGAACTTGATGCGTGTAAAGTAGGCGGGAAGTGTCGTTGAAGGTCAATTTCGAATTGGGTTTGAATAGAGAGGAGAGGGAAAGATGCGATAAGGAACCGATTGGGCGAAAGAGGTGTTGGACGATAAGCCGAGAAGCCCAGCTCTCAGTTTGTCCTGATTGAATACGGTACGGTCTTGACTGGTGAAGTGGACGAAGCAAACCAACAACTTCAACTCGATGTCGTCGGTTGTTTCTTGTTCGTTCCATACACTTCGATTCTAGCTTGTGACCTCTAGATGACGGCTTCAACCTCTAATCCACCTCTACAAGATCTCTCGCTCCTCTTACTCGGCACAGGGACTTCTTCCTCTCTCCCTTCGATAGGATGTTTGACCAACCCGGTATCAGGATGCTGGTGTTGCCGTTCTACACTACTCAAAGATGATCCTCGCTATAAGACAGAATACAGGAAGAACGAAAGAAGAAATACTTCAGCAATTTTGAGGATTCCAACTCCACCTCAATCGGACGGGAGAACAGAGAAGACAGTCCTGATAGACGTGAGTTTCCATCTCCACTTAAGACGAGCGCGAACTAATCAGCGTTGAGAGAAAACAGTGTGGCAAGTCATTCTTTAGCGGCGCTCTAGAGTGGTGGCCTAAGAAAGGATTAAGAGAAATCGACGCTCTCCTCTTAACGCACGCACACGCTGATGCGATATTAGGGTGAGCTCCACAGTCACTTGCCGTGCTACTGATGAGAGGCGGGCCAGGGTGAGGAGGCACAGAGACATTGAGCTGACGACTTTGCGAAAGATGATTAGCCTGGACGACTTGCGAGGTTGGACTCTACGTGGACATATTCAGAAGTCAATCGCGATTTACTGTACACAAGACACCTTTAACGACGTTTCAAAGGTGAGTACCGACGTTCCTCTCGCTTGAATGTAGCTCGGACTGACGAGAATAGCGATTTTAGGCGTTTCCTTACCTGACAAATATGGGTCAAGCTGTACGTTCCTACCTATCTCGACGACTTAAAATGCTGACACTGAATGGATCATAGACTGGAGGAGGTGATATTCCTGCTTTGACATGGCACATCATCGATCCGATTGCACCTTTCGAACTCTTCGGTGTTCAAGTCATTCCTTTGCCAGGTGAGCTCACATTCCTATCTTTGACATCGCTCGCTTTGTAGACTGACGTCCTCACTTCCCCCTTTCCGACGATCAGTTGAACATGGCAAATTCTTCACGACGCCTCCGAAACCTTTCCTTTGCTCGGGCTTTCTCTTCAACAGGCAGATCTGTTACCTCTCCGACGTATCAGCCGTTCCTCCCTCAGTCTACTCTACTCTCTCGGAATATGTCGACCTCCCAACTTCTCCGTCGATCACTGGGATTCGCTCGAATGGACAATCAGAAGTCGTGAAGGAGGAGAAGCCAAAGTTGCAAGCATTAATCGTCGATTGTTTGCGATTGGAAGAGTTCACGAGTCACTATGGGTTAGGGAAAGCCGTGGAGACGATGAGAAGATTAGGAGCTAGGAAGAACTATCTCGTGAGCTGTTCTCTCTTTTCTCTCGACATGTCCGATAGTCGAACTAATTTCGTTCGATCCCTCATAGATTGGGTTCGGACACCGAACTTCTCATACAGCATGGCGTGAAGCATGTACACTACTCTCCACACCCTCCTCTCGTTCGGGCTACGGCTCCCTCTCTGTCGATTCTCCGACTTTCAACGATCTGTACAACGGCCACTCTGATCCCCTTCAAGAAGATACTGAGATGTTCTCGAAACGTGCTCTACAAGTCGTGGAGAACTGGGAGAAGGAGAGAGGAGCGAGTTGGGCGGAGGCGAAGAGACCGTGGGTTAGGCCAAGCTGCGATGGGATGACTATTCGAGTCGGGAGCGATGGAGTGACGGTAGAGGATGATGAGTACGAGTGAGGTGGGATGGCGGACATTAGGGCGGATTCAATAGACATTCAGACTGCACTAGACTTATCTTATCGATTGCACCTCGAATCCCTCCGGATGAATCGTGCCCTCGTCTAAACCCGAAATTCTTCCTAAACCTCGACAAATTCAGCTGTCTATCCCTCTTACTTTCTCTCTCTTGCCTTTACGTACTTGAGAAGCGATTCGCCACTCGAGAAGACCGACCGACCTCGCGAAACGACAGCATGAGCGGACAAGCTGAAAGGGATCCGCTAAACCCCGTTAGACACCAAATCGACAGGATTAAAGAAGCCTTACCGACTGCCGACTACTGGCACAGGCGTACCATCAGCCCTTGGCTAGACCGTGTCATAACCGCTTTCGAAATTGGCGAGGGAGAAGATGGTATCGACGAGCTAAGGTCGTCAAACAGAGACATGCTCATCAAGAGTCTTGTCATGTACCTCGGAAACACTGCTACTGCATTGGAAGAAGCTGGTCCCGTAAGCCTTTCCCTTTTCGTCGTCGTTCGACAGCTATCAAGCGAGACTCACGTTTGAAACCGGCCTTTCCATCAGCCTTCGAACTGGGACATTGGAATCCTTCTCCAGAACATGCGTACGTACGAGGAGCTAGTAGGTCTCGCCTGGAGCATCTATCAGAAAGCAACGTCGAACGGCTTCAGCGCATTCTTGATGGATCAATGGAAAAACAGTTTCGAATCCACCTTCTGGCGGACCGGAGTCTTGCAACCCAATACTCTGGATCTCGCTGGACTAGGAGATCTTGAAATTGTGAAAGATAAGCTGCAGAGTCTGCTCTCGGCTTTGACATCAGCAGAATGGCGTGTGAGCATTGATTCATATCCTCTCTCGTCAAAAGGCGCTGCTCGATGACTCCTGCTGAGATCGCTTTACATCACCAGCATCGATCCGAAACATCAAAAAAGCAATTACTGAACAAGTATTCTGGGAGTAATATCGAGAGTGCGTTGATTCGCGCCATCGAAAGGAGAAACTCGCGCCCTTCGTCCTCCTCAACCACGCTCCCTACTCGTCCCCGGGAGGCCTACTCCCTCGCACGGATCAATAGCCGTTACTCAAAGATGGTCGACGTTAGTACTGCAGGGTCATCAAGAGAAGGTGGACTTTTCTTTTCGCGATTCTAGTTTTTCTCGAGACGACTCTTTTCTCCCACGTTTCTTTGTTTCCGTTGACCTTGCTACACCTCCACTTTACACTTATCTCCTCTATCTGGAATCCTCTATCGCACGAGTCAAGCATGCACCCAGACTTTGGAGAACGACAGCAAAGGAAACGATTTTAGAGAATTTTAGAGGAATGAGACTGCCGAGAGCGTGCCAGCGACGGCTTCCTTACAGATTATAGACCTCTAAGATACACCAGGGACGACGGAATGCTGATCAGAGAGCGGCGCCGTTGCAGGAGGGAGGGGTTGAAATCGAAAACTTGCGACAGAGCTCTTTGAGAGCATCGTAGAGAGCCTTTGATCCGGGAGAACATCGGTAAGCAAGATAACGAGTAGTCTAGCTAATCAATATAGCTACAAAGAGGGTCACTGTCGAAGAAAATTGAAATCAAGACGACACTATCGAATCGAGCTGAGAAACGCTCCCCAGCACTCTGAGCAGATCGATGAGAGTACGGGCTGAGTACTTAGCTGATATAGACTGCTAAGAGCTGGGTGTAGCAAGCTTCGAGTCGCTGTCTGAAGTTAAACCCTTCCTTCAACGTCGAATCGCTTTTCTCCCCCTTTCTTCTCACTCGCTACCCTCAATTGCTCTGGAGATTGGTTGGAAATACTAGGGTACTACTCAAAAGTAGTTTGGGTGAGTCATATTTTACTCCAGGGTTCTCTGAGGATTCACTAACTCCACCAACCTCTTTCCTCTCTCGGCTCCTTTAAACACGAGCAGAACCACATCCATTCACTGAGTCATCCTCGCCTTTCCATCACTCCCTTCTCTGCTCGCCTCCTCAGCTTTCGTCAATGTACTCCCGTCGATCCGAACAAATCGGCGAAACATTCGACACTCCTGTCAATCTGAGTCTAAGCTCGTTTGTCACAGAGGAAGGACAGGTCAATGGAGGTTTCCGTCAATGGAATGCTGAGCATGAAGCGATCCTTCGACGTTTCTACGCTCCAGGCTCGCCTATTTTCGTCGATCCTCTCGAACCCAATCAACACGCTTACCATCTCGAGGAACTGGGATTCGCCTCTCGTAGCCGGCGTACTCTCGCTATCGAAGATCAAGCCAAACGCCTCGGTATAGTCTTGAATGATGATCCCGATTACCTCGAGAATCGACTCAGGAAATGGGCGACGTTCACGGCTCAACAACGCGAAGACTTCATAGTCACAGCACTTGCCGACGTTGCTCGAGTCCTCGAAAAGGATCGACCTCCAGCTGGACGATGCGAGTTTGCGAATGCTCGAAAACTCACTCCGGATGTAACGCTCGCTGCTCTTTGCCCTGGTGAAGGTCTCTCCAGGTTCTTCAAACTCATCGCCAAACACGTTATCGAGCCAGCGAATCTTGCGACTCACCCAATCCCGAACGAACAAGTCTTCAGAAAGATCGGAATCTCTCAACCAAACCCTTTCCCCTTATCGATGGCTGATCGAGCCTTCATCGAGGAAAAGATCATCAGAAGGCATACATTGTTGTTCTACGTTACGTTCTCGTTCCTTGACAAACTCGAGAAGGTTCGTACAATTGGTTGAGGACAGATTCGACAGCTGAAATTGTTTTGTCTGCTACAGGACAACGCGAAGATGCCCGACTTCAAAGGGAGTCTCTCGACATGGCCTAGTGAAGTTACCTACAGTAATTCAGCATGGCTCGCAGACAATTACCCCGATCGAAACAAGTCGCAAATGTTGCGAAGATTCCCTGGACATCTCTCGGAGGAGACTTGTTCTCGTTGTGGAAACACAGGTAATACCAAACCCTACTTATCAACAATGCAATCTCTCACTGACAACAATCAAGCCGTAGCAACGAGTCTCGGAATTCCTCGTCTGCTCTACTGCGCACGATGCAAGAATGTCGACAGAATTCATCCGTATTGTGGAGCGTAGGTTTCCTTCACCAGCCTCTTTCACAGTGTCCGAGCTAAGCAGGTCGATTTACGAGCAGCGAATGTCAGCGAGCCGACTGGCACGATCACAAAACTTCTGGACATTGCGGTTCACGATTCAGTACTTTCCACACCCCTCCCTCGATCTCGTCCGATTCAGTCCCCCCTCCTCCAGCTTCAACTCCCGAACGACGCAACATTGTCAACCTACTCAACCAAAATTCGCAGGTGTTCTGGTCTGGCAAAGATTCTGAAGGAAACTTCTTTACCCACACTATCGACACTCGAGACAAAGTGCTAGCTCAGCGTATCATCAGCGGCTTACGAGACTGCGCTTACAAAGCTCTTCGAAACGACGACCAAGCTTCGATCGACATTCTCGCTCTCGCTGTCATTCACAAGACCCTCGATTACTGGCAACCTCTCCCTCCTGTCTCGTCTACGAAAGAAGACTCGCACGACATCATTACACTTCGAGACTTCCGAATCATGTTCGATCTTGAGGAAAATGCAAAGTGGAGGAGTTGTCTCGAGCGAGGTAGAGTGGAACTCGAAAGGAATCCTGCAAGGGCTGCTATCAAGAAATACAACGACCAACGGCAGTATATACAGTAAGTCCAGTAGCTATCCCCGTCTTGTCTAGTACAGCTGCTAATCCGAGCCTTTTCCGACAGCGAGCGAGCTCGAGACATGGTTGCAGACCGAGACATCGAGAGTATGCCCTGTCCTGCCGGTTTCAACCTCGAGATGGTTCGATGCATGAATAGAGTGGTCTCGTACGAATTGTGAGATGTTCCAATCGTACCGTGTTCACCTTCTTCGCTGACTTCAAATTTGCACTTCAAATGCAGGTACGGCTACACGGAGAAAGACCTAGCAACAGAGCTCGAGAAGTTCAAGCTACTTTGCGACGAGCTTAAACCAGACGGGAAGAGGAACGACGAACAAAGTCAACTCGGGAACGCAGGAAACGGGAGCAACTCAAGCTCCACCTCTTGCTCAGGTCGAATCGTAGAGTTGGCAGACGATGAGGAGGAAAAGGCTGAAGTGGCAAAAGCCAAAGGAAAAGAACTTGCTTGATCACCGCTTGAATCGTAAAAGTAAACCGCTTGAAATCTCAATTGCATGTTTTGTCTAACACGAACTCGCTCCTTCTCGATACTCCTATCACGAGAGCGCATCGTACATCACAATTAACCGAGAATCGTGTCCATTGCGAGTATAAATAGGAAATCAAAAACGAGAGCATAGTAAAGAAAAGAGGGGGAAGATAGCAACGAGCTAAACAAAGGTGGTCGCCAATAAGGAAAAGATACTGAGAGTTTGAGAACATGCGAGAATGCGAGATGCGAGTTAGACTGAGGTGAAAGAGACGATGTTGGCGAGGGAAAGGAGTTAGAGGGGAAAAGGGCTGATTTGGAAGCGGGGCGGGTTTAGTGCTTGGCTTGAGCGAGGGAAACGGTGGCGTCGTCGAAGTTGAATACTGAGTACCAAGACTTGAGGAAAGAGACTGGAGAGGGAAAAACGAGTCAGTTTTCTGCGAAAATCGAAAACAAAACGTATCATCGACTCACCTCCGAAGAGAGCCGCCTTTTGACCCATGTAGACAACGTCAGCTCCGACGATCGACGCAACGCAGAGCTTGCCTTCTTGAGGGATGAAGGCATCGGCTTGACTCATCTCGAATACACGGTCGCTGCCAGCGAAAGTGAAACCGAGAGTAGGAAGCTTAGCATCGCAGGGGTACTGGTAGATTTGACCAACGACCTCCACGCCTCCAACGGTGGACCTAGCAACGACGTTAGGGTCGATGACTACACCCTCGACTTGCGAGAAATCTGAGAGAGAGCAAAGTGAAGTCAGCTAAGTGAATGGAGCCGAGTGAAAAGGTCATCGAGAAAGCGCTCACAAGCATCGGTGATCGCTTTGGGAATGATAGTCTAAGCAACGAGAACCGAAATCAGCTCTAATCAATCGAGCGAGAGAAGAAAGAAGATTCCGTACCGAAGTTGTGCCGCTGTCGATAGCAGCTGCGACAAAGCCAGAGTAGACTGCCTCGCCGTTGAGAGTAGCTCCAGTGAGAGGAACAGTCCACTAGTCGGCAGAAGAACGAGAGTCAGTTTTCGGAAGGGAAGATAGGAAAAGGCGAGAAAGACGTACATGAGATTGAGAGATAACGGGGAGGGTCGTGACTTCGCCAGTGTAGCGATTGGCATCGACGCCCCCGAGAGTAAGCTCGGAGCCCGCAGCTCCACCGCGAGAATGGTAGAGAGAGAATAGGTTGTCGGGTAGATTGTCACTTGAAATCAGACGCTCGACGACGGTGGGTCCATCAAGCTTCGAGATAGAGGGCCAGGCGAGTCCGAGAACTCCAAAATTACCCTTGAGGAAGGAAGAATCGAAGAGAGCTGTTGAAGCGTGAATGTCAGTCAACGAAGCAGTTTTCAGAGACGACGAGTGAAAGCGTACCGACGTCTTGCCCGAAGAAAGTATGGCCAGGCGCGAGAATGACCTTATCCTGAGCAACTTGACCTTCGACCGAGCCTTGTCCGACTGAAATAGGAGACAAACGTTAGTTGAAAGCCGAAGAGAAACGAAGGAAGTCGCGACTCACAGGTGAGGACACGAGTCTCTTGTTTGAGCTTGTTGTAGGTGCGCGAGCGAGCCGGATTGTAACCTGTGATGGAAGCGTAAGTCAGTAGAAAGCTGAGGAGGCACTCGAGAAGTGGCACTCACATCCTTTATCTTGAGTGCACTTATCAGTGACCCTGGGAAGCAGGAGGTCGGCACTTCCCGTATCCACCATTAAGTCCACTACCTGCTGATTTGCACCGACCCTGACCGAAGCGAGATACTCCCAATCCCTAGCGTTCTTGAGAGGAAGAGTGAAAGCGTATTTCTTGAGTGCCTTCTTGACCTTGCGACTACGATGAGTGTTGCAATCCTGTTCCTTCTCGGGTGACCTGGTCGAAAGTTGTGCGACGCTACGCTCGACAGATTGATTGAATTCTCGTTGAAGACCGTCGACGTCGACTACAGAGGGTGCACGTCCAGCGTACTGAATGGGGGAAGCGCTAGCCATCGAGGCAGCACCGGCGAGGGCGAGAGGGAGGAGAGTCGAGGCGAGCATGTTGAGTGAATGCGAGAGAGTGAGAATGGGAGTTGGGTGGGGTGAAGGAGGAGTGAGGGAAGATGAAGAAGAAAGAGAGAAGCGACGATCCAGCGTCGGCTAAGTAGTAGTTGAGGAGGAAGAAAGGTAAAGCATATCGACGTCGAGGAGCCGAGCGGAGAGACGAGAGGACAAGGTTGTCGGTGAAACTACCTTGTTCGAAGCAGAGTGAAAACTTCATGAAACGTCAAATGAATCAGGGGAACAAGGTTTTCGAACAGAGTAAAGGGAACTCTCTCTTCGTTTCGAGTATGGCGTCGATTATAGTTTGCGAGGATGCTACCGATACGCCGAATCGAGGGGAGAGTTCAGTCGGAGAAGTGAGCAGCCTTTGTCCATTCAAAACCAACGATCCAACTCCTGACGGGGACAGCATCGCATCGGCAGATCTTGACCGAGCTCTGAGAGCTGCAATCGTTGTTCGAACCTCGGCGTGGGTCGTCGTCGCGTGTTTCAGATTGAAGGTCAATAGGGGAGGAGACAAGGGATGGAGGTTCCGAAATTTTGATGCTGGTAACGCTTCTCCTTGGTCGGTAGTGGAAATCGGGTAGTTGTACATAGTAGTGTGCTTGACTAGTCGGTATCAGGATGTGAGATGAGAGCGAGAGAGAGGAAATTCGTATTTTGATCTCCAACCGTAGCCCACATGAACACAAGCACATCTACAAAGCCAGAAGTCTTCCAAAGCACTCTCGTGAGTACTCTCATGCTCGTGGCTCATTCGAATGGCCTCAAACTGACGAGTCGGGAGGGGGAACAGCTTGTTGAGCGAACGTATCTCAAACAGACCATCAAAGGTAAGCCCAGAGGGGAAAGCTCGTTGAAGCAAGTGATACTTACATGATCTGCTCGCAGCTGTTCTCGGAACTATCCTCTTTCATCGAGTTTGCGGTCAAATCGTTCCTTCGTCATTCGACTTTTTGGGCATCTCTTTCGTACGTACAAGCACTCTTTAGCGATTCTCGATGCCTACAGCTAACGTATTGTGACATTGCCAGCCTGTTCCAGCTGATGCGGAAGTAGAAGCAATCCTCGAATCGAAATCTGAAGCTTTCACGCGACTGCTCCTCGACGGATCAAATGCTGTAGAGACCAAGTCAGCAAAGGTCAACCACATTTTATGAGACATTGTATCGTGACAGCGAGAGCTGACTGATTATACGCGCAGGTTTATGTTGCCCTCTATCCAATACCCGTCCAGCATCCCCCGACCTCTTCGAATCCCGGCCGTTCCCCTTCGCCAGCACCTGCGCCAATCTCTCCGTCTCGAGCTCGGGAGCGAGAGGCGTCGAATACTCGTCGAACTTCCCTTGCGGCTCCAGTGAGCAGCGCTTTGAATTGGCTTTCCTCGGCTCGAGGGTTACTCGGAGGAGAGGGATTAGTGGAGGCAGAAGTGACGGAGCTTGACGAAGCGTTGGCTCTGGCGAAGGAGATGGAGAAGACAGGGAAAGGTGCTTGGGAGGGTTGGTCGGTCGAGATTGAGGTTCTGCGGGAAAGCCGAAGAGGCATCGATGGTGAAGAAAGTAAGCTTGCTTATCCAGTGTCGATGAGAACAGTAGAGGAAAATACTAGTAGTCACTGACCTCTTCATCGACTCTGCAGAACTTCGATCGCAACTCAACGATTTCCTCCTGCGAAGCCTAAGCTTTGCAATGCACAAGACCTCTCACATACCACCGATCACGTCTTCCGAGCTTATGCCCTATGGTATCCTTGTAAGTCTCTCTTCGTTTGATCAATCAATTCCTCCTAGACTGACGATTCTTCGACGCTTCTCAGATTCTCCTCGATCCGCCTACTCCACCCTTTCCGATCCCGAAACCAGTCATTAGCGAAGTCAAAGGCTTCCCTGTATTGCACAAGACTCTCGTATCAGTGTCATCGGGGAAAGGAATGGAGAGAAGGAGCACTAATGTTAGATGATCTGAACTTTTCTCGTTTGTACAACTCTCCCTTTCGTGTTGGCTCTATCACCCTTTCGTCAATGTTGCTATAAACTTCTTCGTTCTTGAACAGAGTGTGGCCCAGGGGAACGCAGGAGAGTGAGCTCCTGCCCGCGTCGCTCGTTCGCTTGCCTTCGATATTTTCCGGGCTCTGTGCGAAAGACGAGTGGCACTATCTGATCGGATCATCGGTTCAAGCAAAGTTCGCTCGGGAAGGAATCATCCTGCTTGAATTGATTTCCCGCTTCTTTCGTTCGGATCAATCGTTGTTCAGTGGGGAGCGACGGGAACCAATCTTCCGACGATCCAATCTTCCCCTCCACTTCTTCGGCTTCACGCTTCCTTTTCGTTCTCCTTCTTCTTACCCTCCTCGCATCTTCATTACAACTCGCACAAACGTCACATTCAGATCAAGATGGCGACCGCTCAAACTGCTTACTCCGTCAACCGCGCAAAGACTACTCGAAACCTCGACCCTTACTCTTACCGTTGAGCTCTCTTCTTCTTCTTCCTTTTCCTCTTGTGATCAGCTAGCTGACGCTCTTCTTGGTGCGCAGAGGTCGGATTTGGTAACTCATTTGCGAGCGAGGCAATTCCTGAGGTTCTTCCGATCGGTCAAAACTCGCCGCAAAAAGTCAAGTTCGGATTGTACGCAGAGCAAGTAACGGCGACAGCATTCGTGGCCCCTCGAGCGCAGAATATGAAACTGTGGCTCTACAGGATGCGGCCCAGCGTTGCTCACCAAGGTTTCGCTCGGATGCCGGACAATGAAGATGTGAGCCCTTTTCTTTTGGCAGTCGCACAAAAGCTGATCTCGCCTTTTCGAGATAAAGCTTTGCTCCGAATTCTCTCCTCTCAACCCTAGAGTATCCGTCTCTCCTACTCAAATCGCATGGAAGCCTTTCCCTCTACCCGCTTCTTCCGACAAGGTCGATTTCGTCGAAGGTATGAAGACTATCGCTGGAACTGGTTCGCCGATGGAGAAGACTGGACTTGCGATTCACATGTACCTTTGCAACACCTCTATGGACAAGAAAGCTTTCATCAACAACGACGGAGACATGCTCATCGTGCCTCAACTCGGACGACTCGACATTCAAACGGAATTGGGTCACTTGATGGTCGCTCCAGGAGAAATCTGTGTCATCCAACGAGGGCTGAGGTTCAAAGTCAAGCTTCCCGATGGTAAGTCGAGGACTTCTCTCGTTTCTGAAGCGCTCTTAGCTGACTTTCTGGCTGCTATAGGTCCTTCCCGCGGATACATTCAAGAAATATTCGGTGCCCACTACAAGGTGAGCTTTACTTGCTGGCAAACACCATCGAGGTTTTCGCTCACGCACCGGTTTCATTGGTCTGCAGCTTCCCGAACGAGGACCATTAGGAGCGAATGGACTCGCAAATGAACGCGACTTCGAACATCCGGTCGCATCTTTCGAAGTAGATCAAAGCGGCTGGCTCATCGTTTACAAATTGATGGGGACGCTTTGGGCTTGCAGTCAAGAACACTCTCCTTTCGACGTTATCGGATGGACGGGCAACTACTGCCCTTTTAAGTACGATCTTTCGCGTTTTTGCGCTGTTGGGAGTGTCTCCTACGACCACATCGACCCCTCAATCTTTACAGTGCTTACCTGCGACTCGCACGAACCCGGGACTCCTCTCGCAGACTTCCTGCTTTTCTCCCCTCGATGGTACGTTGGCATTTTGAGTTTACTGCTTTTCCTCTCTCATGCGTGGAAAAGCCACGCCTCTCTGTCTCCTCTGATACTCCTACCGATACTGACCGCTCTTGTTGTCGCGCAGGGATGTCGCTTCAAACACTTTCCGTCCTCCCTACATGCATCGAAATGCGGCTAGTGAATTCATGGGCTTGATCAAGGGTGACTACGGGGGACGAAGTGATGACTTCCTACCCGGAGGTGCTTCCTACGAGTGCGGTTTTACACCTGTAAGCTTCGTCTCGAGTTTTTCATTCTGAGCTTTCTTCTCACTCACGAATTTGGATTCGGAACACAGCACGGAGTCGATTACGAGGTTTGGAAAGCTGCTACCGAGATCGAACAGAACGGTGCTCAATGGATCAGTGACGGAGCTTACGCTTTCATGTTCGAATCGTCTCGAGCTTTCACTTTGACCGATTACGCCGTTAACCGATCTGGAACGATTCATTACCACGAACCCAAGATGTGAGCGCCCGTAGCCTCTCTTCTGATCGTCATGTGTAGCCACTGCTGACAAACCAGTCATTGCGTAGGTGGGACCCTCTCGTTTCCGAATTCGTCGATCGACTCGACGAAGTCAACGAACATCTCGCCAAGTTTGGTCTTCCTCCAGTGTCGAAAGGAAACGCGACTGCAGGGAATCAAGGACTCGCAAGACGAACTGTTGAGGGAGAGAGCAAGATGGAGGGAAGTGAAGCGCACTAGATTGATTTGCTTTATTCGTTTTTGTCGTTATACTTGGGTTCTCGTTGTCGATACCTGTTTGTAAGGAATCCAGCACGTTGTTTATCGATCTCTTCTTTGCGAAAGCTACGGACTTCTTCGTGAGGAAAGCTTTCAAAATCTTCGCGTATCGAGAATGGCACAAACAAGTTGGGCTGAGCGCGAGCGGTAACATGGTATTCACAACAAGAAACAGAAGGAACAAACAGATCGTACGAGAACAAACTATGATGCGAGGTCGAGAAACGAAGAGGAAAGATCTAAGGAGAGAAGAGGGAGAGTTCACAGTTTTCCCGCGTTACGGTTCATCATGCGGATACCCTCTAGCTTGAGCTTGCAATCCTTGAGTACCTTGGTTTGCGGCTTCCACGTCTGCAGAATGAGAATTCGTCAGTGCGAGTAGGAGGAGATCCAAGGGAAGACTTTTTTTGCTCTTTCGCAAGCTCACCTCGTAAGCTTCTCCCAAGGCTTTCAGCTCAGGACCGAACAGTTGGCGAACGTGAGGGTCCTCGATTACGCCACGCAAACTCCAGGTCAAGAGATAAGGGTTCCTACGGTCGCGAGGTTGAAACGACATCGACAAAGGAGGTGCTTGAGCGGTGACATCAAGGTGGGTTGGCGCTTCCGTGAGCGAAGTAGTCTCGAAATGATGTCGGACAGCAAGACTACAAATCGGAGGTTTGTCAGTCGTTGCGATTCCGGTCGGAACCTGAGGGAACTCACTTGAAAACTTCCTCCTCCTCGTAAATCTTCGAATGGCCTACTCCTGTCAAAGCTCCTGCAAGTGCTTCACTGATATGATAGACGAGGTCATGATCGGATAGACCGGCATTGCGCAGCCGAGCAGAGAAAACGACGAGGTTTGCGAGGAAATCGCTCGTCCTGAACGCATCGGAATCGATGTAGACAGCTCGTAAGATTCCTGGATGATTGACTCCTGAGAACAGCGCAGAGTATAGTGGCACGACCTGCGAAACAAAACATGAGCAAAGCAATACTCAACAGGTTTGATCGATTCGACTCACCTGATCGTTGATAGATCCGACGACAGTAACTTTGACACCAGCATTGAGGATTACTCGTAGGCTGTGCAAAGAGAAGTATCAGCACAACAAGATGCGACCTGATTGGAGAAGGAAACTCACCTCTCGAGGAACTTGATGGCGACGGCACTTTCAGGATCTTGAAATTCGAAGAGTTCCCTCGCAGCAGCTGATTCGAGATAGTTGAAGTAAGGAGCAAGTGCGACACTCTGATAGAGATAGACGAAAGGACCTTGAGCAATGCCGCACATCGCAAGTCTACCCATTCGAGATTAGCTGCTGTTCGGAGTCAGACTAACGAGAGTAACGTACAAATGGGTTTGTGCACCGACGATCAGATCCTGATCCAACATTCTAGCGAGTAGCTGAGTACTGACGACAGTCCCTTGCGAGTGACACGATACGAAGACGACGTCTGCTTTCTTGAGTGCTTGAACCCATTCATCCCTTTCTGTCAATTGCGAGTAAAGCTTGTTCACTCGATCCTCGACCTGACCTTGTCCTTCGAGTGCGATCGCTTGAATGTTGAAAGATGAGACTCCGCTCGATTCGAGGTAGGATTGAACAGAATCGTGCATCATAGTCGCGAATTTGACACTATCATCCCGAACAAGAGTTTAGTATAAAGCTCGAAGCTCGCGTGGAGGAAGGTAAGCTCACCTAGTTCCAGTAGGTTCTCCGAGAACGCTCTTCAATCGAGAATTAGGGAACCAACCATGCACTCCGATGCAGACGACTCGTTTGACATTCGATAGTCTCGACGGTTCCGCCATGACTTCTAAAGCTTTCGGTAACTTTTCTGCAGGATCTTCCTTCATATCGGGAGGCACTCCGGGGAAACGAGGAACGTTGAGAGGAGGAGGTGAAGTTGCTGGAGGGTGACTGAAGAGATAGGCTGAAACGAGCGATACTGCTCGGTTGAGGTTCGATTTCTTCGGGGGGAAAGATCGTGGAGCTCGAAGGAAGGTGTCGTTGAACGTAGGGAGGACGAGATTCTCGAAGGGTGGGTCGGGTTCAGCGAGAGGAGTCGGAGCTTGTCGTTGAGATCCCGATCGAATCGATCCTGTCAAAGGCTTGACCGGACCATCGGGTTGCGGCCGAAGTTGCGGAGAAGGAGGTAGAGAAGTAGATTCGGTTTGGTGAGAAGATGTGCGAGAGCGAGTGGAGGCGGCTGAAGAATCGACTCCTAGATTTGCCGAGGGATTCCCTCGTGAGAAGATGGCCCAAGAAGACGAAGGTTTCGTACGAAGCGGTTTCGGGATGTCGATCATAGAAGATGAAGAAGAATCGGGATAGCTGGCGGTGGAAGTGACCGAGGTCGAAGGGGTTCCATCCTCGATCAATTTCCGTTCTCCTCCTCCCTCGACTCGTAATCCGGAATTATTGATAGCCATCTTCAACGCCCTTGCTTCTCTCTTCCTTCTCTCCGCCAGCTCCTCCGGTGATTCTCCCCAGATCGTCTGAATCCAACTCCTCGTCACATTCTTCGCTGATCCCGTCATGTCTGCGTCTTCACCCTCCTGAGGTGTCTCGACTTGCTCTTGCATATTGACGGCTTCCGAGGCAGGTGTTTCTGGCTCAGAAGTCTCGACGGAGGATTGAGAAGAGGCGAGCACAGCTTGTTCCTCATTGGGATTCCCTGCATTCGCTACTTCATCCGCTTGAGATCCCCACAGCCACCAAGAGCTTCTTGATGGTCGTACTGAGCGAGGGGTGAGAGTATCCGAGTCGTATGGTTCAGGTTGTTGCTGAGGGGGTCCGCGAAGAGTTCCGTCTGCTATAGAAACTTCGTCAGCTATCAAGCACAATATCGGAACTCGCAAAGAATACACACCTTTCGTAGCTGCTTCCTCCACAGAAGCTATTTGAGCGGACTCTGATACGCCCGCTTGCGAGTCGACAACAGGTTGCTCTACCTCAACCTGCATTTCCGATTCCTCCTTAACTTCCTCATGAGCCGTTTCCTCCTCCTCTTTCTCATTCTCCTTGCCGTTCGCTTGTCCCACTAGATCTGTCGAGCTCCCATAAACACCTCCCGACAGTAAGCTCAACCATCCTCTACTAGCCGAAGAAGTCATAGTGTCGGAAGTGACCGTCGAATCGTTTGTCGAAGGAAGGTCTAGGGAATGTCGTTCAGCTTTCGGAGTCGAGGGGTCTTCCTCGTCTAGGAGCGATTCGATGATGGAGGATACTGTAGAATCGGGAGTCGAGGAAGATGGAGAGGGAGGTTCGAAAGCGGGTTTCTCAGAGTCCGAAGGGTCTATCGTTGCTGAAGAAGAGGAAGAGGAAGGCGCATTGCTGCTCGTTGATGACGCGGTTGGAGTTAGGGAGGAGGTAGCTGAATGTCGACCGCCCATCCATCTCTTTGCGCTGAGGAATCCTTGAGACGGTGAGGTAGAAAGGGCTGAAGAAGTCGAGGTTGATGCGACTGGTCGAGAAGGTTGGCGAGGTGAAGCGAGAGAGGTGGATGATCGTGAACGGGAGGGAGATGCAGAAGAAGGGGGAGGGGATTGCGAAGTGAAGGAGGAAGAGGTCGAAAGGGTACTGTTCGTTCTGGATCTCGAGATCCCGTCGAGTTTCGCTCGTTTCGAAGGTGAAGATAGTTCCTTTGCTTTTCCCTTCCCTTTGTCAATTCCGCTCATACTCGAGTCGTCATCCATCGGTTCCTCGACGAGATTGCCCCCTTGCTCGATTCCTCCCAAATTGATCGCAGATCCCGTGTCCTCCGTCGTCAACCCTTTCGTAGTCCTGATCGAGCTCGTAGAGCTATCCGCTCTCTGCCTAGCGTTCCTCCCGACTGCTAAAGTGCTTGTACTCCTCGAACTTCGAATACTCATTCGATCTGAATCGTCCCCTCCTCCCTCAATCTCCATCATTTTCCTCGTCAATAATGCATGTGCCGAATTCGATGATGTCGAACTCGAAGATGTGGCCGAACCGGTAGCAGAGAGGTTGCGAGTTCTCGAGGAGGAGGAAGAGGCAGAGGGTCCGACGAAGAGCTGGTCCAGTGGATTATTGGAAGACGAAGTTACGGGAGGTGCAGGACGAGAAGGTGGAGCTCTCCAGGACATCGAGGGTCTGGGTAGTGGAGGGGGTCCTGCAGAGAGGGAAGATTCGGGAGGAACGAGGTGGAGAGGGATTGAAACAGGAGTCAGTCTCGTATCTGTTTTGTGAAGATACTTGATAGTAGCCTCAAGAGCTTCGTAGTTATCTCTAGCTTCGCCTAACTCGCCCTACACACTCGATGAACGGTTCTTCCAATTCGAACATTACCCGGATTCTGCCCTCGCCTCACGTCCTACAGCCCGACAGAGACGGTGCGACTTACCTAGCTAGATCCTNCGATTTTACTTGTCCTGCCNAGCTTGAGAATACTGATAGCGATCGAGTTTGGTTGGTCGGGATGAGAATGAAATCAAGTTGAAATGACGGAGGTGAAACAAGACTTGAACTTGTATTGAGCTTGGAAAGGTTGAGCGACAGAAATGGATGGAAGCAGTGTAGTCGAGATCAAGCAAGACGAGTGAACGAATGAAAGGAGGAGGAGAAAAGTACTCTCAAACTTTCGCAACTTTTCGCAGAACGACTGAGGTGAAATCAAACAACAACACTTGCAAAGTATCTATCTATAAGGAGTCGATACAGCTCTACATGAACGCCCTAGATAAGCAAACCGCTCCAACTCCTCCAGCGACGGCGACTGAACCGACGACAATTCCCAATTCGATCATCAAGCTGAACCACTCCTTCTTGACTCGTTTCCCTGCTGCAGGTCCAAACTCGAGTTCCTACGTTACCATCACAGTATCAGCAACAGATACAACCAAAACGAAAGAGGAAAGCTCTCACAGTTTCTTCACCTTCTTCCAATCCCAACTTGTCTCCATGTTTCTCTGAATCTCTCCACGCAAACACTGTCCTCCTCTCGCCCAACTGCCATACAACCAACAGACTCACGACCCATTTGAACCAATCCCTCCTCCTACTCTCCCACCTCCTCCCTCGTTCTCCCCCAAACCTCGAGTACAAATCCCCAAAAGTCAACAATGCCCAACTCATCAACCTCTCTTCTTCAACTGACCAAGAATCCCTCCACGTTCCCCTCGGAATCGCTAATTGATCCGCCAAACTACCTCCCAAACACAACCTAGCCAACTCGAGATGATGTTCTACTCTCTTTCCCCGTGGAGCTCTGCCGGAGACACTACTTAGAATCTTGTACTGAGGAGTCTTGTATGGATCGGGAGGTGGAGTACCAGAGGGAAAGATTGCGTATGCTAAAGAAGCGAAAGAAGATTCGGTCGTTTCGAAGGATCCACCGTAATAACGTTGNAGGAGAGAGGGCTTGATTCCGAGGTAGTAACCAACGTGTCGCCATGCTGTCTTGTACGCTAACTTCTCGCGAGGGGTCATAGACATCCCGTTTCGAGTCATTGACCAACAGGGACCGATTGCGAACGCTCCGAGAACGGCGAGCAGGTCACTGCGAACGACACGGAAAGGTCACCTTGGATGAGGAAGAGAGAGAGAGAAGTCTACTCACGCTTGATTGATAGGGATCCCTTCTTTCTCGACATCGTACTTGTTGTAACGACCTTTCCCTCCCATAATTCGTTTTCTGACTTGAGCATGTAATAATCGAACCCTCATAGCACTCTTCCAACCTCGACCTGAACCAGGAGTCATATCTTCCATTGCCTGTGCAGGGTAGCCTTCGGATCAGCGGAGTGAGCGACACTGGGGAGAGAAGAGAACGTACGTCGAGAACGAAGAGAGTCGTTTCTAATAGACGTTTGTAGGTTGCTTCTTTGGCGTCCGAGGTGAGGTAATTGGTCTCGTGCATGACAGAAGCGAGTTTGGGACTTGAGAAACCACCTGAGATCGGATTTCCGTCAGTCTTCGATTTGCGAAATCAACAACGAGTGCGAAAGAGTCCTTACCAGCTAGAGAGAAATGCATCAAAGCGGTGAAGATCTGACCAGAGTATTTCCAGAAGACTCGTTGACCTTCAGCCAGAGTTGGTTCAGCCTATAGTTAGCAAAATCACGCTATGTCGAATAAGTCCGTATTCGCGTTCTCGGCTGAGCAGAGGAACGATAACTCACTGGAGTTTCTTCGAAAGCTTTCAAAGGAGTAAACCTCTTCTCTCCTCCCTTCTCGCCCTTGACCGCAAGTCCGCTCACTCCCTCCCCTGGTAATCTATTCATTTCCTCCCAAAACCTCTTTACTGGATCTCCCTCCTCCCTCTCTTCCTGACTCTCGACATACTCTTTCACCGCCTGATACGCATCCCTGCCACTCCCTTTCCCGACCAATCCAAGCACTTCGACTACTTGATCCGCCAATTCATCAGACTCGTGTCTCCAGGGTTCGATCTCACTTGGTTTGAGGCAGTCTTGGTTAAACAAGGAGATGAAATCCCACCTGCGAAAGAGGGAGTTGGGTTGGATCGATTCTAGTGCTGTGGGATCGGGGAGAGTTGGGATCGAAGAGAGGGGAGGAAGAGGCGAGGGAAGTGATCCGACGTAGAGTAAAGGGGAGGGTTGGAGGAGAGGCATTCGAGGAATGTATGGGGGTTTGAGAGAGGGAGTGAAAGAGGAGAGGAACCAAGAGAATACTTGGACGTGAAAGAAGTCAGAGATCGATCGAAAGGCTATGTCATTCCTGCAAGATCGCGCATTCCTGTCCAAAGCTAGCATGTTTACACTCATACAAGGTATAACATCCGAGCTATTCCATTGTCTATAGAGCAGAGTTGAGAAGTAGAGAGCCAATTCGTGTTGCGAGTCGAGGAGGAGAGCGATTTGAAGAGTGGTTGAAGTGGCCGACGTTGATCGAGTCTGTTATACCTGTANAGCCTGATTGTACGCTAGTCAGAGTCGAGTGAGTTGTTAGAGGNTGATGAACGTTTCNTCGTCGTCGCGAACTTTATTCTCTTTCTCTCATCTTTAACTCATCTTACTCGATTCAATTATGCAGAATCAAGCAGTAGTAGTCAATGGTAAATCTATTCACACTCTCTACTCACTCCCTCGTAGCCTCAATGCTGATGCCTGAATTGAATGAAATTAGTTGGACCTGAACGACAGAATGGAAGAAAGGCTCAAATAACAAACATTACCACCGCAAAAGTACATCCTAACTACTCTCTAGCACTCACCGTAGCCTCTGACTGACTGAGCGTGTTTGAATTGATAGACTGTGGCAGATGTCATTCGAACTTGCTTAGGTTAGTCCCTCTCTCACTCGCGACTCTACTCACTCCCTGTGCAATTGTACTGACCAGGTGAGAATCAAATGTAGGTCCTAGGGCCATGTTGAAGATGATCTTGGATCGTAGGTTTATAGCTACTTTCCCTTTCTCCCCTTAAAATCGTGCTAACTCCCCTTCCCTCTTGCCTCGCTCGTTAGCTATGGGAGGTATCCTGTACGTTATTCATCGTACTTTGGCTATACACGAAGCATACACTGACGAGTACTGGATTGTCTAGGTTGACCAACGATGGAAACGCAATCTTGAGGGAAATCGAAGTTGGACATCCAGCTGCCAAATCAATGATTGAACTATCGAGAACTCAGGATGAAGAAGTTGGAGATGGAACTACGAGTGTCATCATTCTCGGTAAGCACTTCCCTTTCTCTCCTATATTCCATACTTTCCGCTAAACTCCTTCTCGTATCCCACTTTATTCAGCCGGTGAAATCCTCGCACAAGCTCTACCTCACCTCGAACGCAACATCCACCCAGTAGTCATCATTTCCGCCTTCAAACGCGCCCTCGAAGAAGCCCTCTTGATCATCGAACGAATTTCCGTCCCCGTCGACCCTTCGAACGAGACTGAAATGCTCGCACTCATCAAGACTTCCATCGGAACTAAATTCGTCTCTCGATGGAGTGAGATGATGTGTAAACTCGCACTTCAAGCGATTCGAACGGTCGCGAAGGAAGAGAATGGGAAATCAACGGTCGACATTAAACGTTACGCCAAAGTCGAGAAAGTACCGGGAGGAGAGATTGAAGATTCTAGAGTGTTGGACGGAGTCATGTTGAACAAGGATGTCACCCACCCCAAGATGAGGAGGAGGATCGAGAACCCTCGAGTCATCTTGTTGGATTGTCCGTTGGAGTACAAGAAGGGAGAGAGTCAAACGAATATCGAGATTCAGAAGGAGGAGGATTGGAACAGGATCTTGGAGATTGAGGAGGAACAGATTAAACAAATGTGTGATAGGATTATCGAGTTCAAACCTGATATGGTTTTCACTGAGAAGGGTGTATCCGGTAAGTTCTCACACTCTTCTCTTCTCTGTTTCAACGGATGAAAGCAGCTCATCAACGAGAGTGTTGTAGATCTCGCTCAACATTACCTTGTCAAGAACAACATCACCGCCATCAGACGAGTTCGTAAATCTGACAACAACCGTATCGCCCGTGCTACTGGTGCTACGATCGTCAACCGAGTGGACGATCTGAGAGAAATCGATGTAGGAACCAAGTGTGGTCTTTTCAACGTTGAGAAACTCGGTGATGAGTGAGTTTCTCTCTTTCCCTCTCTTCCTCTCCCCAAACGCGAGCTCATCTTCCCCGGGTGTTCTAAATAGATACTTTACATTCCTAACGAAATGTCAAGATCCCAAAGCCTGCACCATCCTCCTCCGAGGACCCTCGAAAGATATCCTCCACGAGATCGATCGAAACTTGGCCGACGCGATGGCCGTCGCTCGTAACGTCGTCTTTGATCCCCGATTAGCACCGGGAGGTGGAGCTACCGAAATGGCCATCTCGGTCGGATTGGCGCAGAAAGCGAGGAGTATCGAGGGAGTCGAGGGATGGCCTTTCAGAGCAGTTGCAGAGGCGATGGAAGTCATTCCTAGGACGCTCGTGCAGAATTGTGGTGGAAACGCGATTAGGGTTCTCACTAGTTTGAGGGTAAGCACCAAATTCTCTCTTTTNGAATAAATCGAGGAGTTCTTTACTTATGAAAAGGAGTATGATGTGGTAGGCTAAACACGCTGCGGGTGAACATCAATTCGGTGTAGATGGAGAGAGTGGAAAGGTTGTCGATATGAAGGAGTATGGTCTTTACGAGAGTGCTGCGGTCAAGGTTCAAACCATCAAGACTGCTATCGAGGTACGTGACGGTTTCACTTCGATCTACAGCTGGACGCTTGCTGATTGAGAGGAAAGGTTCTTCTGTACAGTCTGCTTGCCTCCTTCTCCGAGTTGACGAGTAAGTTTCCCTCTCCTTTCGCTTCTCGCCCAGCACATCTCTCGACTCTCGAGTCCAGTCCTGTTCTTGCTCGATCTCCTCGTAATTCTTGCTGACTTAATCTCTCCCTGCTCTCTCGCAGCATCGTTTCGGCTAAACGACCGCAAGGAGAAAACGGACCTGGAGTTCAAAGTACCGCACCAGGAGACGATGGCGAGGGAGGTATGATGCCCGAGATGTAAAGCGACGATTCGATAGTATCAACATAGACTTGACAAGGAGAATGAAGGGTTTCTCAGAAAGAGGGAAACATCAAAATCGGTAGTTTACTCTGTATACGCATATTCGTCTTTTACTTTTCTACAACAGTAGCAATACTACAGAACACCGAATTGATAAACCGACCCAGGACGAATTGGAGAGGGAAGTCTAAGAGACGAGAAATCGGCGAGAAACTTGGAGAAGAAGACAAGAAGAAATGAAACCAAATCGCACTTGACATTTTTTTCACTTGCCGTCCTCTTCTTCTTTCGCTTCCACTGTCAGGCCTGCTTTTACAGCGACGCTGTTCAAACGAATTTGACCAATGATGACATATCAACCTGATTATCTCATCTAACTCACTCAACATCTTCCTTTGCTCTTCACTTCCTCGCCATAACACTCGACTCAAGCACTCGAAAGTATGATGAAACCACCCGCCACTCAATTACCGCCAGAGCTACTCCTCGACATCTTCTCCCACCTTCAGAACGCAGGAGAAGAGCAAGAGGCAGATCAAGCATCGCTCAAATCCGCAACTCTCGTCTGTCGGGCATTCGCAGAGCCAGCACAAGCGATCCTATGGCAATCAGGAGCTACGTTGGAGGGAGCAGGAGACATTGCAAAGTTCATAAAGAGCGCTTCAAGGAGAAGGGTTGGACCAAAGGAGATTACGGTCAAAGATGGAAGGGACGCTATAGATGAGACGCTATTGATCAGATTATGGGAGCATATTCGAGGGGTCGAACGCTTAACGATTATCTCTGGAGAAACCAGAGTTTCAGCCGAAACATTTAGCTATTCAGCACTAGCAGGTTCGTAATCCCTTCTCTTCCCCCAAACGAGCGACACAGTATTCATCTGAAGTCTATGCTTGTAGACCTGAAGTCGCTCGGTCTCTGTGTCCGTCTGAAACCGTCAAAATCGACAACTTCCCTCCCGTTCGAACTTAACAAACTGAACCTCATCGACACCGAGATCCTCACACCTCATCAAGCTTCTTTCCTATCCACCATCGCTCGCTCTTCCTCCACGTCAATGCGAACCCTCTCTCTTTCCTCGATCAGTGGCTCTGCCCATCTCGCCGTTTCAAGATCCATTCTCCCCTTCGCCCCTAATCTACGACACCTCGGCCTCTCGAACGAGTCAGCACACGATCCAATACACTATGTCCGCTTCCTCGAATCGACTCGATCGCTGAGATCCCTCGAATGCACGAGTTTACCATTACCTCTTCTGCACTCTTTGCCAGTATCGCTCAAGGGTCTCGCAACGATGGAGGAAACTCGGGATCTCCAGGTCAATCAGCTCAAGATCGCTTTCGAACGACTGAAGGGATTGGAGAGGCTTTACTTTGCTTGTTCGAGAAAGGAGTTCGAGGAGTTGGAGGGAGGGACAGAGTTAGTCAGGGAGATGGAGAAGCGAGAGGTCGAATGGCATTTCGCGGAGGATTACTGAGGTGTTACTGAAGTGGTGGAGACGACGCGAAATGACCACGTAGGTAAGATTGAGGATCTACGAAGGGAAGTTCTCTTCTGCAAAAAGTGAGTTCTCGAGTTTGTCACTATTGCTCAGTTGTCTTGGACTCGACTCACACAGACTCGGTAACACAGACGCTTAGTTCGAAACCTTCAATATACCCGTTCACCGTCCGCCAAACGCCGCAGGTTCGCCTATCGACGTCAGGCCGTCTCAAGTGGGGCTGAATTCGGTGGAGTCACCGGCTCTGTAATTTCGGACAAGATTTCGGAATAGAATCGTCGTGCATTGGCCGGCTCGGAAGATTGAGAGACAGGAGGTCTGCGGAGAGAGGCCATTGCATTCGGTCTCCATAAGTTCGCGGAGCTTGCTTTCCCTCGCTTGACTTAGTCGATTCCGCTGCTTCTCCCTCGAGAGGATCTTCCTTTCTCTTGACATCTGAAGCCAACCTCTTCGAAGTAAAGATGTCACACTTTCCCGAAACAGACTTGCAGCGGTGGAATCGATTCGAGGGATACTTGAGGGATCTCGCAAACGTACGGCTCAGTCAATCCGATTCAGACTTACTTCAGAGTCTCCTTCGTGTCACCCAGCACGAGTTCGTCGATAACACACATCAGATCAACCAACGGGAGGTAGTTCAGGCAATGGCAACTTGGTCAGTGACGGCGACACGGGTTAGTCCACTCCTTCACTTTAACCCTCACTTCTTCGCTGAAGATGCTTAATATCGTAGGAAGGAGACACGACCCGATCTAGAGCACAGCTCGAACGAGTTTGCGTAAGTGAATCGGACAAATCCCGAACAAGCGAAAACTAATCGAATCGAGTTCGCGCAAGATAAACAGGAGAGCGCCTGGAAGAAAAAATGGACGAGTCATGTACGTTGCTCCTGAGGCTGCAGTAACATTCCTAGGCTAAGACGAGGCTTGCACTCAAAGAGGGAAAGGCGAATTCTCTCCAAAAGGGAAATCGACGATTCGTTCCAGCCAGTCGTCACACACTCTTGAACGGCGGTCGAGCGTAGAGGCCTAGAGGTCATAGATATACGAGACACGTAATTCAGCGCGGGTGCGAATAGACTATAGACTAGAGGTTGAACATACACTTTCATTGGGCGAAATGCCATTAAAAACTGCTTCTCCAACGCGATTTGACGGTCTACGTGGAGCGAAGTGCCTCCAACTGAGATGTAAGCGTAGTCGTAGTCGTAGTCTAGTGAACGTAGCAGAACCTGGCGGATGTACAGTACGAAGAAAAGAGAAAGCAGTCGACATAGGAGGTCGATCCGTTCGCTTAACTCGTAAATAGCTCATGCTATCTAGCTTTGGAGGCGGCCTGGGTATCCCAAAGCGTCCAGAACCGGAGATACTTTCGGGGAAGTGAAAGGTAAGAGGTCAAAAAGATCGGTGAATCTGTTCGCCCTCAACCCTTCCCTACGATAACCAAGAAAGATCGACTGGACTCGCCTAGCTATCCAATAGCTCTAATATAGCTTCTGGAAGCGGTCTTAGCTCAGCTTCAGCTCTTCCTCTCCAACGAATTCACCCTCTCCCCCTCATCAATTTTCCGTCTTCAATCCTACTACACCAACTCCAGACCTCATAGGAACACCTGCAAGTATCAGTCAACTCATCAGCAACCCTCACATCTTGCCTCAATGTCCTCAGCGGCGCCTTGTCGTTTCTTTCAACAAGGTAGATGCCAATTCGGTGCTGAATGTCGCAACTCCCATGGGAACATACCAACGAAGGGAAATCCTGGAGCTACAGCCGCTTCCTTCAGGTGAGCACAATTTCGTGTAACCTTTCATCGCTCTTTCGCTAACCTCGCTCTCCTTCTCGTTTCACAGTCGAGATGGAATCAAGCTGGATTTGACGACAGAAAGACCATCTTACGCTTTGTCATCATACGGACCTGGAAAGAATGAGCCGAGTCTGATCAAAGATCAGGATCTGAGTCCGGAGGAATTGAGGTTGTTATTCTACAAAGCTAGAGCAGCCAACAACCCAGCGCTATACGTAAGTCTTCGTCCAATACACTCTTGTGTAATATGAGCTGATCACCGTCCTCCTCGATCTAGCCTGAGCAAGATCTCGTTCAAAAAGCAGAATCGAGCGTTCAGAATGTCCTCTCGAATCTCGAACAAGCTTTCCAATTCGCTCTTTCGCAATCTACCTCTGCGCCTGAATCTACCGCAGCTCCCCTTCCTACCACATCTGCACCTCCGAATCCCTTCGGAAACCCATCGACTCCCGCTCGACCAGGATTCGGCGCTTTCGGATCTTCAGCCACAACAGCTACTCCTCCAGCTTTCGGCGCATCTTCCACACCACCTGCACCTTCAGCTTTCGGAACGCCAGCTGCTTCAAGTAGCGGCTTCGGTGCATTTGGTCAAGCGAAACCATCAGCTTTTGGAGGAGGAGGAACGGGAACGAGTGCATTCGGATCGGGAGGGACAGCTGGATCGGCGTTTGGAAGCGGAGGAACATCAGCTTTCAAACCTGCGACAGCATTCGGAACCCCTGCTGCGAATACGAATCCAACGGGAGGAGGAGGTTTCGGTGCATTCTCATCGGGAGGTGCATCGACGACATCCGCTTTCGGCAGTGGTGGAGGAGCGGGATCAGCGTTTGGTTCAGGAGGGACAGCACCCAAGCCGGCGACCGCTTTCGGTGCGCCAGCGTTTGGATCGACCACAACCCCTTCGACTGGATTCGGATCCTCGACTTTCGGTTCATCTTCTTCACCCTCTACTGCTCCAGCATTCGGCTCTTCCGCTTTTGGTTCGACCGGTACAGCTCCTACTCCTTCAGCATTCGGTCAATCTTCATTCGGCTCTCCCGCTCAAACTCCATCGACAGGTTCAGCTTTTGGTGCATTTGGAAGTGCTCCGAAACCTGCAACAACATCAGCCGGTACAGGAGGAGGATTTGGATCTTTCGCTTCTGCCAGTACCAGTAGTGCGACTCCAGCTTTCGGACAGAGTGCGTTTGGATCAGGAGGAACTGCCCCGAGCGCTTTCGGAAGTGGAGGAACAGTACCTTCGACTGGTGGAGCGTTTGGAGGAGGAGGAGGATCAACACCTTCAGCGTTTGGCACAAGTGGAAGTGCTCCAGCGGCATTCGGATCGACCGCTCCGTCAGCTTTCGGATCCAGTGGAACGGCTCCATCTGCTTTCGGTTCGACTGGTACAGCACCGAGCGCATTCGGATCAAGCGGGAACGCTGCATCTCCAGCTTTTGGATCAGGAGGAACGGCAACTGGAGGAGCTTTCGGAAATGCGACAGCTCCAGCACAGTCTGGAGGAGGAGCTTTCGGCGCATTCGGTTCACAACCCGCTACGAATCCCTTCGGATCACCAGCACCTGCTACACAACCTCCCTCGACAGCTCAACCTTCGACGAGTGCGTTCGGTAGTGGAGGATTCGGTGCTTTTGGATCAGCACTCGCCTCGACATCGAATTCTGCCCCTCCTTCCGTGCCAGCTTTCGGTCAATCCGCTTCTGGAGGCTTTGGAGCAGTCGTATCGTCCAACATCAAGGATCCGTATGCCGAGATTGAAGAGAAGCGGGAAGTGAGTGAAGAAGAGATGGAGTTGTGGAAGAGTGAGAGATTCACTTGGGGAATGATTCCTATACTTGCTCCGCCGATGGAGGTGCGATAGGATTGTGGGTCTGTTTATGTGTTATTGTTGGCTATCATCGTAAGCACTCCCTCTTCTCTCGTGCTCATCATCGTCTCGCCATGCTGAGACGAGCTCGATTACCAGTTTTCCTCTCTATTCTCTGTAGTACTTGTTGTCATAACATACACTCTACCTATCGCTGCACTCCCTCGTCGTCAGCAAGAGACTAGCTCGCCCCGATCAGGTCTGTAACCGCTCCTTCACGCGACGCAGTCAGCCTTGTCCTCATCTGCTCGGGAGAAGTGGAACTAAGGCTGACCTCGCCAAGTGGGAGGAACGAATCCTCGAAGAAGACAGATTCTCTTCTTCTTTCCTCGCGACGCTGTAGATGTTGCCGCCTAACAGAAGACTGAGTGTTCCGTCAAGCATTGCTTACGAACGAACTTCAAGAGTCGTCTCCTGCGTATACCGAGTTCGAAAGCTACCACCGCCCTCTGATTGTAATCCACGGCTATCGTTTTTTGGGTCGAGGATGTCGAGTGAGGCAGGAGCGAAAGATAATTCCGGCTCTTCGAGTCTTTTCAAAACGTCGCACCATGAAGAAAGCTTAACTGCGCCCCTCTACATTTGACTGGCGCTCTCCCGGTCGCCCAATGGTACCTACTTCACTGATCGCGTGCATTGATGAAGCTTGAAGTAAGGGTTGAAGGAGCAGTGATTTGAGATCTCGTTCTTTGCTCCTCGCTTATTCCCGTAACCAGACTTCATTCAGAGTCCACGGTACTCCGCTCCATTGAAATTGATCTCGAGTACATACAAAGTGAACGTAAAAGTGTCTGTAAGAAACTGAATCCCTCGAATCAATCGACTTCGACTAAGCTCCTTCGCAACCTCCGTATCCTTTCTTCCAGTTGGTCGAGAACCTTTCCAATCTCTGCTACTTCACTCTCCAACACTCTATCGTTACCGGCGAGTCCAATCACAGGTTCCGTCGTGGGCGGTAATGCTGGAGGATCGTTATTCTTGACTTGCTGTTTGAAGTAGTCTTGCAAGACGTCTCGAACCGCACTCGCTACTTCATCGGGTGTTCGAGTATCGAGTTCTCCCCTCTGTGAATTGCTTCCTCCGTTCGAACTCCTCAGTCTTCCTCGTTCGCTCGGACTGAGACTTGCCTCCTTGCCCCGACCCGAAGTGAGAGTATAGAGATTGCTGATGACCAGAACGAGGAGTATGAATCCGAAAGCGAGAGTTTTCATGCTTTGCTCCGAGATGAGTTCAACGATCGGTTCGAGACATTCGAGTAGAGGAGTTGCCCAGGTTCGATTTCGATCGTCTTTCGAAGTTGCTCCAGTAAGTGATCCGGTGTCGTCGCCGTCCTCGTCATCCGCAGTACCGTTCGAAGTAGGGGATGAGGCGTCTTGGTCGTCGGCCTCCTCCGACTGACCTTCTTCGATGAATTCGTTTCGATGAGTGGTGATGTAGGACCGCATAGCTTTCTCGAGATCGTTGTGATACGTCTTCTGACCCTCGATGCAAGACTTCTCGATGATACCTGTCGAGATGAGAAATCGTGAGTCGCCTTGAGAAACTTTGGGAGAGAAGAGAGGAGACTAACCCTTGATGAAACTGCTCTTACTCCACTCAACTCCCGTCGTTACTACAACTCGACAGCTGTTCCCCTTCGCCCATGTCATACTCGTTCTCGTCTTCACTGCGAAAGCGCTGCCACTCGGAACGTCCGGAGTTCTCGTTGTCGTGACAACGCAGACGAAATCGTCAAAGTCGACATGAGCAGACTCGTCGGTGATCATGCATTTGGTCTGTCTTGGCCCGATCGAGCCGTTGAGAGGTTTGATGTACGAGAAAGAACGAGCGAGTAAGTTCGAACCGGTCGATTGAGGTGCCCAGTCTCCGATTTGTAGATCTACGGAAATCTTACAACGTTAGCAAGTCGTTTAGATGAGCGAGAAGCAGGAAGCGTGACTGACCTAGTAGTTTCTGATTCTCGGTCCAGAAATCCTTCATGAACCCGCTCGTAAACATCAAGTTGTAGATCTTCTCCGGTGCTGAAGGGAAGATGGTATCCATGCAGACTTCTTTGAGATTCTTGAGAGTCGGACAGGTATCTTTCGTGACGGGGTGAACTTGTCGCTTTCCTCCTCCATTAGGAGATCCAGGTCTTGCCGAGTTGTTTCCGCTTCCTCCTCCACCACCAGCGCTGCCATTCGTAGGTTCTGAAGTTTCAGCGATGACTTTCGATCCTCCAGCATTACTTGATTCTCCAGTTCCACCTCTCGGTCTCCTGAATCCTCTCAAGCGTTTCCTCACTCCTCTCCCTTCTCTCCCTCCCTCTCGACTATCCTTCTCTACACCACTCGTCATTCCTGTATCCTCTCCTACTCCGTTTGAAGGTCCTCCTTCATCTTCAGATCCGGAAGGCGAGTGATCAGGCAAACCAGCAGAAGTTGGAACGACAGGATGGACCATTCGCCAAATGTTACCGATCAAGTCGTAAGTCGTGTCTCGAGATAGGAACGAAGCGAATGTATGCTGTTGTAGGTCGAACGAGTCGGAAGTCGGTGACAGCGGGGGAGGAGTGAGGAGGATCAGAGGATTAGGCGAAAGTGAGAGGAGTTGGTCGAGATCAAGCATAATCGATAAGGGGACGGAGGTGAACACAGAAAGAGTGAGAGGGCGAGTAGGAAAGGTTGGCAGAAGGAGGTAAGGGGGGGATGGAGCGTGAAGGAAGTTGCGGGAGAAACGGAGGAGTCAGCTTTCGTTCTTCCCTCCGCTCGTACCGCTCTCATCGGCTCAAGCGGCAGTGATCTCGTGGAGACGCCGTCTGTCCTCGGATTAGAGAGTGTATGTGGGAAAGAGGAGTGTAAGCTTACCCTAGCGTGCATTGTCGAGATTTGGATGGCATTCGGAATCACGTAGGCAGTCATTCGTTTCTCGATTGAACAGACTTCGGCGAAAGGAATCGTAAGCTATACAACGACATGGGAGGGTCAGAATGTAACCGAGGGAAGAACCAGTCAGGAGAAAAAAAGGTTAGGGCTTACAGAGGTGACCCAACCGAAAATGTTGGCGTTGAACGAGAGGTGATGCTCCGAGATGTACAGTCGACCTTGGATGAGGATCTCTCGTTGAAGTGCGCATCCATAGTCTGAACAAAGCGTTCGTTGATTAGTCGAAACGTTCATAAAAGCAAGAACGGGAGGGGACGAGTGAGCTGACCTTCGATCAAGTAATCATCGTCAGATATATTCTTGAACAACGCATGAAAGTCTGCGTTCCTTTTACTGCTCGCAACCGCGTAACCCGTCCCAAGTTGACTAACAACATCGTCGAAATCGCCCAATTGATCCATCGACAAGAACCCTTGATCGTTAAGGTTCATCATGCTCGTATTTGCTTGTGACGAAAGTACTGGAGAGTTGTAGACTTCGGATTCTCTCCTCGAGTCGGGCGGTGAGATTGGTATATTGCTGTCGATCGATTCTCTCGAACGTACGGGAGTTACTCCATTGTGTACCGATGAAGCAGTCGATCTTCTTTCCGACGTGTTGCCTTGACTCTCTCCCGAGTGAGTAGTAGCGTTGAGACTAGGTGAAGTTGGGGGACCATTCGCATCGACTGACGAGTTCGGAGGAGCGTGACTCGAAGCTCTCGCTAGTCCGAGAGGATGGCGAAGTTGAGAGTTGGGACTCGCTAGAGCTACTCCACTGAGAGCGATAGCTCCAGCAATCCCACTCGAACCTCCCGACGATTTCGTATTCCTCCTCGATCGAGTCGGTGAGACTGTTGGAGGGTGTAGAGATTGGGAATCGGGACGAGTTTGGGTTTGTGCATTGAAAGAGGGAGATCGAGAGGCTGGTCGACTGACGGAGCGGGAATGAGGTCGAGAATGTGAAGGAGGAGAAGTCGGTACAGAGGAAGATTGGGAGTGAGCGCCGAGATAGTCGTTCGAGGACGATTGACTGGTCGGCGAGTTGATCTGAGCGAGTGCATCGAGACCTGATTTGGTAGGAAGAATGGTCGAAACTGAAGAAGTTTGGGAACGAGGAACGGGAGAACGAGAAGAATGTTGAATCGCTTCGGAAGTGGTGTGAGCGCGAGGACGAGACATGGGGATTGAAGAGTGAAGGGCAGAGATGGTAGAAGGGTTCGCCATGGGAGTTTTCGAAGTGGAATCCGCAGCAGTAGTCGACGTTGTGAGAACAGTTCCATCTGCGAGTCTGAGTTCGACGGGTTTCCCTGGCATTGGAGTAGCGAGTCCTTCCTCGTCCATGACCATCGAGTTTAGTTGCTTCGATTCCGATTCCGACATGAGTTCGGGAGCTTGTACGACGAGTGTGAGAGGTGCCGAACCATCTTGAGGGGTGAGATGGTCTAGCGTCAAGCTTCCCTGTCCAACTCTAGATCCAAGTCCTATCCCTGATCCCGCATAAGA
>JGI24890J29729_1000107_pt1 | contig 67780 bp, 69 predicted proteins | sample FreactcultureFD7_FD_29729 | JGI IMG/M metagenome (IMG submission 29729)
TTAACCCCTTATTTACTAGGATGAAGCATGTTAATTCAGTCAGAATTCGTTGATTTAAATACCCCTACAGGCGTTATGCGTACTTATGTGCATAAGCCCGTCACTCATAAAAAGACACCCGCGATTCTTTTTTATTCAGAAATTTTTCAGCAGACAGGCCCTATTGAGCGCGCAGCTAAAATGATCGCCGGCCATGGATTCACCGTTTTGGTGCCTGAAGTATTTCATGAGTTAAATCCGATAGGTACCGTGCTAGCTTATGACGATGCAGGACGTGATAAAGGTAATGCAGATAAGTCAGCTAAAGATGTAGAAGGTTATGACACAGACAATCAAGCGATGATTGCATGGATTAAAAAACAACCATGGTTTTCAGGCCATATGGGCGCGATGGGATTTTGTATTGGTGGACATTTAGCCTTTAGAGCAGCCCTCCAGCCTGAAATAGAAGCAACAGCTTGTTTTTATGCGACAGACTTACATACGAATATCATTCCAAATAAACCCAATCAGCATTCGATGGATCGTTTAAAAGACATCAAGGGTGAGCTTCTTATGATTTGGGGTAAGCAAGACAACCATATTCCAGACGCAGGTCGCAAAACCGTTTATGACAAAATGCTTGATGCTAAATTAGCATTCACCTGGCATGAATTTAATGGTCAACATGCCTTTATGCGTGATGAAGGTGAGCGTTATGATCCTGAGTTAGCACTTTTAGGTTACGAACTCGCGTTAAAACTATTCCAACGCAAACTCGCTTAAACGCAATCTGAGATGGATTCGAGCCAGCGTCTGCGATGAAGCTTTTCATCTTGCGTTAATTCAACAGGCGGCGTTTTCTCATTCAATGGTGTTAAATGCTCCGTCTTGTCTTTGTTCTGAGGCAATGTATTCAGCGAATCTGTATTATAATTTTGCATATAGCTTTCCTTTTGGGATGTTATTTAATTCATGGAATTGTGTTCCATAAATTTATGACTCTAAAACTTTTTAAAAATTCAATGTTTGATGAATAAAGCCACATCCATGAATCTAAAAATTAACGGTAATATAAAATCTTTTGATGACAATTCGATGACAGTCGAAGGTTTAGTGACAAAACTTAATCTCTTGGGTAAACGTATTGCCATAGAAAAAAACGGCATGATTATTTCAAAATCTGAATTTCAAAACATCACACTTCAAGATGGCGACCAATTAGAAATTGTGGGCGCGGTAGGTGGTGGTTAAGATGACGCAAAAAAAAGATCAACTTGTGATCGCAGGGAAATCCTACCAATCAAGATTGTTGGTGGGCACTGGTAAATATAAAGACTTCGAACAAACAAGACGCGCGATTGATGCGAGTGGTGCCGAGATTATTACGGTCGCGATTCGTCGAACTAATATTGGTCAAAATGAAGGTGAACCATCATTACTTGATTTTGTACCACCGAATCGTTTTACTTATTTACCTAATACAGCAGGATGTTATTCGGCTGATGACGCGGTTCGAACGCTTCGTTTAGCGCGTGAGTTATTAGATGGTCATAAGCTTGTGAAATTAGAAGTATTAGGTGACCCCAAAACACTTTATCCTAATGTGATTGAAACTTTAAAAGCTGCAGAAGTTTTAATTAAAGAAGGATTTGATGTGATGGTCTATACATCAGATGATCCGATTGTGGCAAAAGAGTTAGAGAATATTGGTTGCTGTGCCATCATGCCTTTAGCTTCTCTTATTGGTTCAGGTATGGGCATTTTAAACCCATGGAATTTACAAATTATTATTGAGCATGCAAAAGTACCTGTGTTAGTAGATGCAGGAGTGGGCACCGCATCTGATGCCGCGATTGCGATGGAGTTAGGTTGCGAAGGTGTGCTTATGAATACAGCGATAGCAGGTGCGAATGATCCTATTCTGATGGCGAGTGCCATGAAAAAAGCCATTGAAGCCGGACGTGAAGCTTATCTCGCTGGACGTATGCTCAAAAAATTATATTCAGCATCACCCAGTTCACCTACTCAAGGCATGATTTCTTAAAATTATGGGATCCACAAAATTACATGCGATTCGTATCAGTGTGGAAACAAGTTTCATAGAAGAAAAATCAAGCGTTGAACATAATCGTTATTTTTTTAATTACACGATCACGATCAGCAATGATGGGTTAGTGCCCGCACAACTTGTGAGTCGTCACTGGATTATTACAGATGCTAATGAAGAGTCTTTCGAGGTGAAAGGTTTAGGTGTCGTCGGCGAACAGCCGCTTATTCAACCCCATGAATCTTATACCTATACAAGTGGCACCGAAATCAACACTCCTGTAGGTTCGATGCACGGCAGTTATCAGATGGTGTCCGAAGATGGCACCTCATTTGATGCAGAAATTCCTATGTTTATTTTATCGATGCCAAGGACGCTTCATTGATGAGACGTTTTATTTTATTACTACTTACTTTATTTCTTATGTCATGTGCCGATATGTCACATAAGGGAGAAAAAGTAACAGAGGCAAAATCTAATTGCGATTGTCCAAAAATTAAAACTGAAAAAGAAGAGCTCGCAAAAATTCCTGATTATGGCCTATTAAAAAAATCAGATTGGAGTGCGATCGAGTCTTCACTTGAAAATGACAATTTAATCCCTGCTTGGACAGCATGGCTGAGAAGTTGTTCTGCTTTAAAACAAAAAGACGCCTGGAAAAAAGTATGTGATATTGCGGATGATATTAAAGAGCCTAGTGACGAAAACATTCAAAATTATTTTAAAAAATATTTTAATGTCTATCTTGCGACCAATATGGACGGCTCTGAAACGGGCATGATTACAGGCTACTACGAGCCTGTCTTAAAAGGCAGTAAAGTTAAAACATCCCATTACAAAGTTCCTCTTTATACAACACCTAAAGATTTAATCACGGTGGATTTAAGCGAAGTTTATCCAGAACTTAAATCAAAACGCTTACGTGGAAAATTAGTAGGTAATAAATTAGTACCTTATTTATCAAGAGCTGATATTGATGGTCAAGGTGCACCTCTGGCGGGTAACGAAATTGTGTGGGTAGAAGATCCGGTTGAAGCTTTCTTTTTAGAGATTCAAGGTTCCGGCATTATTCATTTAGACAATGGAGACATCATGCAAATTGGTTATGCCGATCAAAATGGTTATCCATTTAAAGCGATTGGTTCAGCACTTATTCAGAAAAAAGAAATTACGATGGCTGAAGCTTCAATGGAAGGTATTAAAAGCTGGGCGAAGAAAAACATCAGCAAATTACGAGAATTTTTAAATATGAATGCGAGTTATGTCTTCTTTAGAAAACTTCCTAATGATTTACCAGGACCGATCGGTGCTTTAGGTGTATCGATAGAAGCTGAGCGAAGTGTTGCGATTGATCCAAAATTTATTCCTTTAGGCGCACCTATTTTCTTATCGACCACACAACCGAATACGAGCGATCCACTTGAGCGATTGATGGTGGCGCAAGATACAGGTGGTGCGATTCGAGGTGGGGTGCGGGCTGACTTCTACTGGGGTAGTGGCGACGAGGCAGGGCGTAAAGCAGGGTCCATGAAACAACAAGGTAAGATTTGGGCACTACTTCCAAAAGATTATGTCTTCCCAACCGCAACGCAAGAATTTGTGATGAAACGAAATCGTATTGAGGAAGCTTCCAAATAAAAAAAGGAAGCTTTTAAGCTTCCTTTTTAAAGTTACCGCAAGAAACGAACAATTACTTGTTCATTACGTACATAGTCACTTCAAAGCCAAAACGCATTTCTGTAGCTGCTGGAGTTGTCCACATAGTATTTCTCCTTAAAACTGGTTAATCAACTGCATTCGAAGATGCATTGAATGAACTATAGTCCCTGCAGTATTTAAACACACCGAACAGGTGATGAATTGGACCTCATGATTTTCATGATAGGGCCATGATATTAGTGACATTAAGATCTAAGACTTTGGGTGTATCTATAAAGATAATGGGATCCATGGATCGCCATACTAGGTAGATAGGTGTATCTGTAATTTTGAATTGAGTGCGATCGATGATATCCCCATGACTATCATAGATCTTAGCAGCATAGATATCTTCAATATGATAAAAACTCTCAGGGCTTAAAGTCTTATCATCTCGGGCCCATATCGCGTGCATCTGTTCTTTATCATTTTTAAAGTGATGAATTTCAAAGGGCGCATCATGAAATAAAGCACCTAAATAAGTCATGCCCTCCATACGATCTACTAAAAAAAGAATCCCTTCTGCATTTCGGTAAGGCAGATAAAGTTTAGTAAGACGTCCTGATGCAATCAATAAAGAAATAGCACGCAGCGTATATGAAGTAATTTCATGGCGCTTTAATTCAATCGCACCATAAATGGTTTTGATATTAAAACTCTCAGCAATTCTTTGAATGAGTGCCAATTTTTTAATGAGATTAAATTTAAAAAATTTGCCTAGTTTAGGAATTAAGAAATTTGAATAAATGAGTTCAGGTTCTTTATCCATTTCATTGGTTAAATTAATCGTATGGATGTCAGGGAGTTGATATTTATCTTTTAAAAGCTTAAACACCATGTCATTAAAGAAAGGGCTAAATGAGGGAATCGAAGGTCCTGCCACTTTAATTTTTTTAAGTCTTGCGATATTAAAAGTCATCGCCCAAATATTTAAAAATGCGTGAAGTGCTTTCTGACTAAAACTTGTCATCTCAATTTCAATAGATGCAATATGTGATTGATAGCCTAGCAATGTAAGATCCAAAAGCTCTCGCCATTGAAGATAAATATCTTCTTGATCCACGAGGACTAATTTGAGATTAAATTTAATATCATGCCCGATGAGATCATCCATAAAAGTGGGGCTAAATTCACTGATACGATTCGATGGAATAAGGAGTGTGACATCTCGCATTTTATGCTGACGACACATTTCAACCACACCCATTGGATCTTCAATCAAATCTTCGATAGTCAGACTTAATCCAAAAAAATGATTTGGAATTTTATGATTCTTAGGTGGGATGTGCCCCTGATTAAAAAAAAGTTTAGGGCTTAAGATGAGTAAAAAAGCATTCTTAAGAAATGCACGATTGAAAAAAGAAAACTTTTTAAACATGGGCTTTATTATAACTTCAAGTGGATAAATTTCATGGATAAAAAAAGGGCGCTTAAAAAGCGCCCTTGAGAAGTCACTACTTTCAGGATATTTTATTTATGATATGCCTGTTCGCCGTGTTCAGCGATGTCTAAGCCTTCACGCTCAGCATCTGGTTTCACACGTAAACCAATCGTCATATCGATAAGTTTTAACGCTACATAAGATACGGTTGCAGATACTACGATTGCTGTACCCACTGCCCAAAGTTGAGAGATTACTTGAGCGTGCATATCATAATCAGCTACTTTATTTGCTACATAGTCGTATACGCCTGTACCACCTAAAGCTGGGCTCACGAATACACCGGTCATAATTGCACCGAAGATACCGCCGATACCGTGAACACCGAATACGTCGAGTGTGTCGTCGTAACCGAATGCACTTTTAACTTTAGATACAAAGAATAAACATAGAGGCGCTACACCTGCACCGATGATGAGTGCACCCATTGGGCCCACGAATCCGCATGCTGGCGTAATGGCTACAAGACCTGCTACCGCACCTGATGCTGCACCTAACATTGATGGTTTTGATTTTAAGATCCATTCAAACGCCATCCATGAAAGTGTTGCAGCAGCCGTTGCAAGCATCGTGTTTACGAATGCTAATGCTGCTAAGCCTGTTGCTTCAAGATTTGAACCTGCATTGAAACCAAACCAACCCACCCATAGTAATGATGCACCTACCATCGTTAATGTGAGGCTGTGTGGAGGCATTGCTTCTTTGCCGTAACCAATTCTCTTACCTAATACTAAAGCTGCTACAAGTGCTGCAATACCTGCGTTGATGTGAACGACTGTACCACCCGCAAAGTCGAGTGCACCTTTCGCCCATAACCAACCAGCGTTTGCTGATACAGTTTCAAGTGTTTTTGCACTTGTGATTGCATCTGGACCATCCCAATACCACACCATGTGTGCCATTGGTAAGTATGCAAATGTGAACCAAAGTCCAATGAAGAGAAGAATCGCTGAAAATTTCATACGTTCTGCAAACGCACCAATGATCAATGCTGGTGTAATCGCAGCGAAAGTTAATTGGAACGCTACGAAAATATACTCAGGAATGACTACACCCTTACTGAAGGTTGCCGCTACAGAATCAGGCGTAATACCACCTAAGAATACTTTGCTTAAGCCACCAAAGACTTGATGAAATAAACCGCCTTGAATATCTGTGCCGCCCGAGAATGCCACACTGTAACCGTAGATCGCCCATAACACACCACAAAGCGAGAAGATCACAAATGTTTGCATTAAGACAGACAACATATTTTTTGATCGGACTAAGCCACCGTAGAAAAGTGCTAAGCCAGGGATTGTCATAAGCGTCACTAAAAGTGTTGCTACGATCATCCATGAAGTATCACCTTTGTTAGGAACCGGTGCAGGAGGCTCATCTTTTTTTGCTTCAGCAGGTTTTTCAGCGGGTGTTGCATCTGCCACCAAAGTTACAGCGTCAGCAGCCTTGACTGAAGTTGCTTCATCAGCAAAGCTTGCACTTGTCATACCTAAGAAGTTTAGGCACAAGAAGCTAATTAATGCGAAAGTTGATAATAGTTTTTTCATAATTTGATCCTCTGATTAAAGAGCGTCCTCCCCAGTTTCACCAGTTCGTATGCGATAAACTTCTTCGAGTTCCATCACAAAAATTTTGCCATCACCGATTTTGCCGGTAAGCGCTGATTTTTGAATCGCCTCAACTGCGCGCTTGAGTAATTTATTCGGGATTGCTGCCTCGATTTTTACTTTCGGTAAAAAGTCGATGACGTATTCAGCGCCACGATAAAGTTCTGTGTGACCTTTTTGGCGACCAAAACCCTTCACCTCAGTCACTGTGATTCCCTGAACTCCAATACTAGAGAGGGCTTCACGAACTTCATCGAGCTTAAACGGCTTGATGATTGCTGTTACAAATTTCATTTTGCGTCTCCTGTTGTGATTGTATTAATCTAGATTAAGGGTCGGTTGCGCAAGCCAACCCTTATTTAGATTAAAAATTTAAAACTTAATTAAAATAAGAAACCAACTTCAGCAACTGCACGAGCTTGGTTATCTTCTTTACCAGTTACGCCGAACATATCGCCAGAATTGCCACCACTCACTTTTACGTATGATAGATCTGCACGTGCAAAGAATGATTTTTGTTGGTATGTTGGGGTAAGTGTGAATGAATATGCTTTGGAGTTACCTTTAGCACTGTCATAACCAAGGAAATTGAGTGAGCCACTATCATCCTTAATGTATTCACCACGAGCAGCTAAGCTGTAGTTTTCATTGAAAGCATAATTCACGATGAGTGAGCCACCTAAAGTATGCCCATCAACAGCAACTCCATTGCCCGTATCTTTATTAACTCGAGTGTATTGAATGATCGGTTGGAATGTCCAAGGACCCGTTACATTTTTATAGTACAAGTTATATTGTTGAAGATTTGCATATGCTGATGAAGTCACAATTTCATTATTGATGTCTTTTTGTTTTGTACCGCTTGGATTGCCACCAGCTGCAATAGTAATTGAATTGCTATCGTTGATGGTGTAAGTTGCTAAACCAGATACATATTTATAATCTTTTGTGTAGAAACCATCGGTTAATGCGCCTGAAATTGCTACAGGACCTAGAGTTAGGTTAGCCTGCACGCCACGGCTGATAATGTTTTCTTGATTCCAAAGGAGGCCACGTTGAATATTGGTATTTTGGAATGTAAATGCATATTCCGTACCAATAAGCGTTGGAAGCTTACCCGCTTGAATTGAGAAGTTGTCAGTCGGAGCTAATTTAACAAAAGCAATAGGTATATTGCCAAAAGTTTTGTCTGTATTTTTAACTGATTTGATGTAGTTAACACCGACTGTTGGTGTGCTGTAATTGCCGCCCTGAATGTAGAATTGAACTAGGCCATCTACTTTTTGTAAAATGACTTGTGCGTTACTAATATCAGCATCGCTGGTTTCAGTTGTTCTTCCATAAACGTCTGTAGCTCCTGCACCTTGAGCGCCACGATGATTTTGAGTTAACGCAATACCTGATAAAGCGCCTGATACATACACTTTTCCGATTGGACCCGCATCAATACTTAACGGGGTAGGGTTATTTGATAATGGAAAGTTCATGCCTTGCATGAGCGTTGGTCCAGCTGGTGCCGCAGGCGCTGCGTCTTCAGCAAAAACCATAGTTGGAGCTGCTAGAGCTACCAATACTGCTGTTGTAATAAGCGATTTACACATTTTTAAAACTCCTTAAGTAAAAATTTCCTGAAAATAATGTGACTAGTTATTATTATATTCACACAATAATATAAGCAATTACTGTGCCAACATGACAAGTATCATACAAAACAATGACTTAGTCAGTATTACCTTAGATAGCATAGGGCTAATATGCACTTAAATAAGGGTTTAAATCTGATAAACTATTGAATCATAAGGAAATTTATCATGTTAAATAATGAAAAATTAAGCGAAATATCTAATAAAATCAGAGAGATAGTGAAGGATTCACCCTTGCCTGATATTGAAAAGAATATCGATGCACTATTAAAGGGCATGTTCACTAAAATGGAGCTTGTAACCCGCGAAGAATTCGATGTTCAAACAGAAGTCTTAAAACGCACTCGTCAAAAATTAGAAGAGTTAGAAAAGAAACTCTCTGAGATTGAGGCGCGTAAAAAATAATGATCTATTGGTTTCTTGTTACACTTTAGGCTTCAAACATGCCTAAGACCTCTTTAAAAATTCAATGCCACAGGATTTCATGACCGATCAAGAAAAAATACTCAGAAAACTTTTAGCTGAACGTATTTTATTGTTGGATGGCGCGATGGGCACCATGATTCAACAACATAAACTTACCGAAGAAGATTATCGCGGCGGTCAAGATGGTCGCTTTGCAAAATTTTCAGGGCCAGAAGGTAAGCGTGAACTTTTTCTTAAAGGTAATAACGAGTTATTAAGTCTTACTCAACCTCACATTATTCAAGGCATTCATGAAGCATATCTAGAAGCAGGTTCCGATATTATTGAAACCAATACTTTTGGTGCAACTGAAATTGCACAAGAAGATTATGCGATGTCAGATTTAGCTTATGAAATGAATTTAGCGTCTGCCAAATTAGCGCGCCAAGCAGTTGAAAAATTTTCAACGAAAGAAAAACCGAGATTTGTAGCAGGTGCAGTTGGACCTACTCCCAAAACCGCATCGATTTCACCGGATGTGAATGATCCGGCAGCACGCAATATTACATTTGAAGAATTAAAAAATAGTTATTTCAATCAAGTGAAGGCATTAGTTGAAGGTGGCGTCGATGTTCTTCTTGTTGAAACCATTTTTGATACATTAAATTGTAAGGCGGCGCTTTTTGCGATCGAAACTTATTTTGAAGAAAATAAAATACGCCTACCGATCATGTTATCCGGCACTGTCACAGATGCATCGGGACGTATTTTATCCGGTCAAACAGTCGCGGCATTTTGGAATTCAGTGCGCCATGCAAAACCGATGACCATTGGTCTTAATTGTGCATTAGGCGCAGCATTGATGAGACCCTATGCTGAAGAATTATCAAATATTGCAGATACTTACATTTGTATTTATCCTAATGCAGGCTTACCGAACCCCATGTCAGATACAGGATTCGATGAGAAGCCGAAAGACACTTCATCATTAATTAAAGAATTCGCGACAAGTGGTTTCGTGAATATTGCGGGCGGTTGTTGTGGGACTACGCCTGAACATATTAAAGCGATTGCGAATGAAATAAAAAATATCAAGCCTCGAGACATTCCAACTGTTGAAGTAGTGACAAGACTTTCAGGTCTCGAATCCTTTTTAATTAAAGATGATTCTTTATTTGTGAATGTGGGCGAACGAACCAATGTGACAGGCTCAAAAGCATTTGCGAATTTAATTATTAACGAAAAATATGATGAAGCTTTATCTGTCGCGCGTCAGCAAGTAGAGAATGGTGCACAGATTATCGACATCAATATGGATGAAGGGATGCTTGATGCTGTTAAAGCGATGAAGCATTTCTTAAATCTCGTGGCATCAGAACCTGATATCGCACGTATACCTATCATGATTGATTCATCAAAATGGGATGTGATTGAAGCGGGTCTCCAGTGTGTGCAAGGTAAAGCAATTGTAAATTCAATTTCACTGAAAGAAGGTGAAGCTGAATTTATTCGACAAGCCAAATTATGTCGACGTTATGGTGCAGCTGTGATTGTGATGGCTTTCGATGAAAAAGGACAAGCAGATACATTCCAAAGAAAAACAGAAATTTGTAAACGTGCTTACGACTTATTAATTTCAAAAATTAATTTCCCTCCCGAAGATATTATTTTTGATCCGAATATTTTTGCGATCGCGACAGGGATTGAAGAGCATAATAATTACGCTGTTGATTTTATTAATGCCACGAGATGGATTAAAGAAAATCTCCCCCATGCAAAAATTTCAGGTGGCGTTTCCAATGTGAGTTTTAGTTTTAGAGGTAACGATGCCGCACGTGAAGCGATTCATACAGTCTTTTTATATCACGCGATTAAAGCTGGATTATCGATGGGGATTGTGAATGCCGGCATGATGGGTGTTTATGATGATCTAGATCCAGAACTTAAAGAACGCGTTGAAGATGTTGTACTTAATCGAAGACCTGATGCTACAGAAAGAATGATTGAAATTGCAGGGACTTTAAAAGGAAGTAAAAAAGAAGTTCAAACGCTTAATTGGCGTGGTACCGAAATTGAATCTATTTCAGTGAATAAAAGACTTGAATATGCATTGGTACATGGCATCACAGATTTTATTGTAGAAGATACTGAAGAAGCACGATTAGAAGCGATGCAAAAAAATGGACGACCGATTCATGTGATCGAAGGTCCTTTGATGGATGGTATGAATGTGGTAGGCGATTTATTTGCACAAGGCAAAATGTTCTTACCGCAAGTAGTGAAATCAGCACGTGTCATGAAGCAGGCTGTTGCACATTTAGTTCCTTTCATTGAAGAAGAAAAAAAACTAGAAGAAAAAAGAACGGGCATTGTTTCAAAACCTAAGGGCAAAATGCTCATTGCAACCGTCAAAGGTGATGTGCATGACATTGGTAAAAATATTGTGTCAGTCGTCTTGCAATGTAATAACTTTGAAGTGATTAACATGGGCGTCATGGTGCCGTGTTCAGAAATTTTAGAGATGGCTAAAAAAGAAAATGTCGACATTATTGGTTTGTCGGGACTTATTACACCATCATTAGAAGAAATGACACATGTCGCAAAAGAAATGCAACGTGATCCTCACTTTAGAGGATTGAAAACACCACTTCTCATTGGAGGTGCCACGACCTCTCGCGCTCATACGGCGGTTAAAATTGCACCGCATTATGATGGACCAGTGATTTATGTGCCTGATGCATCAAGATCTGTAGCGGTGATGCAATCTCTTTTAACCCCTGAACAAAAAGATCAATACATCAGTGATATTGAAAAAGATTATGCGCGTGCACGCGATCAACATGCCAATAAAAAAGGCGTCAAATTATTAACGCTTCAAGAAGCAAGACTTAATAAATTAAAACTTCAATTTGATAAAGCATATACCCCTAAAACTCCTAAATTTATTGGTAAGCGCGTATTTAAAAATATCGATTTAAATTTAATCGCACCTTATATTGATTGGAGCCCATTTTTCCAGACATGGGACTTAGTAGGTTTTTATCCAGCCATACTTAATGATCCTATTGTGGGACAGAGTGCTACACAAGTCTTCAATGAAGCACAAACCATGCTCACAAAACTCATCAACAACCGAGCGCTTGTGGCCAATGGTGTGGTAGCTTTTTATCCGGCCAATAGCGTGGAAGATGATATTGAAATTTATGAAGATGAATCACGGACAAAAACTTTATTCACATACTATGGCTTAAGACAGCAATCTGAAAAACCTAAAGTCGATAACGTACAAAAACCTAATCAGTGTTTATCTGACTTTATTGCACCTAAATCATCAAACATTAAAGACTATATCGGTATCTTTGCTGTGACGAGCGGATTGGGCATGGAAAAATATGAAGAAACATTTAAAAATAAAAATGATGACTACAGCAGCATCATGTTTAAAGCTTTGGCCGATCGTTTAGCTGAAGCATTTGCTGAATACATGCATGAGCGCGTCAGAAAAGATTTATGGGGTTATGTGACAGATGAAAATCTAGATAAAGCATCACTCATTAAAGAAGATTACCAAGGTATTCGACCGGCACCCGGATATCCTGCATGTCCTGATCACACCGTTAAAAAAGACATTTTTACGCAATTAAAGTTAGATGAAATCGATATGCATCTCACTGATTCATTTGCAATGACACCTGCCGCATCAGTCTCAGGTTTTTATTTTGCACATCCAGAAGCGCAGTATTTTAGTGTCGATAAAATTGGCGATGATCAATTAAAAGATATGGCTAAGCGTCGAGATGTGTCGATTGAATTTTTAAAAAAATGGTTAGCACCTAATTTATAAGACAACAAAAATGCATATTCATATCTTAGGTATTTGTGGAACATTTATGGGTGGCGTGGCCTCCCTTGCTAAAGCTTCTGGTTATAAAGTGACTGGTTGTGATACGAATGTTTATCCACCGATGAGCACCCAATTAGAAAGTATTGGTATTGAGCTCATCGAAGGATTTGATAAAAAGCAAACTGAATTAAAGCCTGATCTGTATGTGATTGGGAATGTGGTATCTCGTGGCAATCCTTTGATGGAAGAAATTATGAATCAGGGCTTGCCTTATATTTCAGGGCCGCAATGGCTTTATGAAGCAATCTTAAAAGATAAATGGGTGCTAGCGGTTGCGGGTACACATGGTAAAACAACCACAACATCTATGCTTGCTTGGATTTTAGAATTTAATGGCTACGCACCAGGCTTTCTCATTGGTGGCGTGCCACTTAATTTCGATGGCTCAGCGCGTTTGCCACAAAAAAATAAATCGAATGAAGCTTCACCTTTCTTTGTGATTGAAGCGGACGAATATGACACGGCTTTTTTTGATAAACGATCCAAGTTTGTCCATTACCATCCAAAGACCGCGATTTTAAATAATCTTGAATATGATCATGCAGATATATTCCCAGACCTCCATGCGATTGAAACGCAATTTCATCATATGGTGCGTATGGTGCCTGGCATTGGACGTGTCATTATTAATGATGAAGAAGACAGTTTAAAAAGAGTGATTGAAAGGGGTTGTTGGTCAGAAAAAGTTTACATTGGAAGTCCGCAAGGCTTGTCGATTGGTAAAGTGAATCAAGACCAATCATTTGAAATTTTGAATCTTGGTCAATTAATAGGCACTTTATCTTGGGATCTTTTAGGCCATCATAATCGTATGAATGCACTTGCTGCGATTGCGGCATCACATCACGTAGGCGTTAAATTTGAAGATGCGATAGATGCGTTACAAACATTCAAAAACGTAAAACGTAGAATGGAATGTATCGGTGAAAAAAGTGGTATTACGATTTACGATGATTTTGCGCATCATCCAGCAGCGATATCCACAACGCTTGCAGGTTTACGTGCGAAAGTGGGAAAAGCAAGAATCATTGCAGTTCTAGAACCAAGATCTAATACGATGAAATTAGGCACGATGAAGAGCGCATTGCCAGAGAGTTTAAAGGATGCAGACAAAATATTTTGTTATGGTGAAAAATTAACTTGGAATGCCGAAGAAGCATTAGCCCCTATCAAAGACAAATCATTAGTGGGGCATGATATGAAAAATTTTGTCGCAGCTATTTTAAAAGAAGCGAAATCAGGCGACCATATTCTCGTCATGAGTAATGGTAGTTTTAATGGTATTCATCAAACTTTATTAAAAGGGATAGCTTAAGTTATGCCTTCAGATGAAAGTCTATATAAGAATAATATTCTTAAGCTTTCCATTCTTTTATCTTTTGTATTACATTTTTTAGCCATTCAACTTATACACTTTAAACCTACAAAGCCCTTTCAAAATCAGCTTTCCCAAATTGAGGTTGTTTTAACCAACTCCAAAGATAATCGTCAAGTTGATGCTGATGTTTTGGGGCAAAGTAATTCTAATAAGGGCGGCAATATAGAAAAGGACGTCCATAAAAAGACACCATTACCTATCGTCACTGAAAATAAAAATACTTTTCAACTTAATAATCGTGGTGATCAACCTATAGTTGGAAAAGCTTCAAGTTCTTCACAAGAAAAAATTGTAAAAAAAGAAGCGCCCACATTAAATGAGCCCAAAGCAGTTCAACAGCCAAAAGAATCAAAAGTCATCAATAAATCGATTAGTAAAGAAGATATTTTGGCGAGTGCGAGTGAAATAAGCGCATCAGATGCTGCCCTATCAAATCAAACTTCTAATTTTGAGAAACAGCCTAGACGAAAATATATTGGTGCACGTACCAAAGAATATAAATATGCACTTTATGCAGAAGCGTGGCGACAAAAAGTGGAAACCTTAGGTAATATGAATTATCCAGAGGAAGCGCGTGAAAAGAAATTTTCAGGTCAATTGAGAATGACGGTTTCTTTAAAGCCTGACGGAAGAATTGATAATATTGAAATTAATCAAAGCTCAGGATTTAAAATACTAGATGAAGCTGCCCGAAAAATTGTGGAATTAGGCGCACCCTATGCACCTTTCCCTGAAGATATTAGAAAAGAAGTGGATATATTAAGCATTACAAGAACTTGGACTTTTACGAAAGACGACACCTTGTCATCTCAATAAATGAATTATTACAAACATCATATTTTCTTTTGTTTAAATCAGCGCGATGATGGCGAAGCTTGCTGCGCAGATAAAGGCAGTGAGACTATGTTTATGTATATGAAATCGAAAATTAAATCGCTCGATTTAAATGGTGAATCAAAGGTAAGAATTAATCGAGCAGGCTGTTTTGATCGTTGTGGCGAAGGGCCTTTGCTTGTGATTTATCCGGAAGCTACTTGGTATAACTTTATCGACGAACAAGATATCGATGAAATTATCGAAAGCCATATTCAACAAGGAAAAGTTGTGACGCGCTTATTAGCTTAAAGACTGATTAAGTAATGTAATCAGCTCTTTTTTTTCTTGTGCCGATATAGTTTGATGTAAACCTTCTCTTAACTTTTCTCCCCAATGTGAATTTGGAAAGTGCGCATCCTCTTTAAAGCGGGGAATGATATGCCAGTGAATATGTGGGGTTTTATTGCCTAAGCTTGCTAAGTTAATTTTTTCAGGATTAAAAATTTTTCTTAAAACTGTTTCAACTTTAAATACACAACGCATGATGTTAAATTGAAGTGCTTCATCTAAGTCAGTCATTTCTTTTTGATGGGCAATCAATTCAACACGACAGTAACCTTTATAATCTGGATGATCTAATAGAACCACACGAAGTGTGTTGTCATTCCAGATAATTTCCCCATCATGACCATTACAAATTGCACATGACATGATTTATGATACCTGAAGCATACGATCAAGCGTTAACTTAGCTAATTTTGCTTCATGTTCAGGGACTTTAATAATATTGACAGGTTTGTCATTGACAATATTTTCTAGACACCACGCAAGGTGTTGAGGATCGATGCGTGCCATGGTTGAACATTCACAAATGACATGCGACATAAATTGTACAAGCTTGCCTTCAGATTTCATTTGATTAGCAAGACGATTGACTAAATTAAGTTCAGTACCCACAAGCCACTTAGTCCCTTGAGGTGCTTCAGTAATGGTTTTTAAAATGTATTCAGTGGAACCCACATAATCTGAATGAGAGCAGACCTCAAAAGGACATTCGGGGTGAGAAATGACTTTGCCATCGGGATGCTCTTCTCTAAAGCGTTCAATATTTTGAAGGCGAAACATTTGATGGACAGCACAATGACCTTTCCATAAAAAAATCTTCGCTTTTTTAATTTGTGCTTCAGTAAGTCCTCCAAGTGGAAGATCAGGATCCCATACAGGCATCTCATCTAAGGGAATGCCCATTTTGTGACCACTCCAACGACCTAGATTTTGATCAGGGAAAAATAAAACTTTTTCACGTTGTTTAAATGACCATTCAATAATTTTTGTGGCATTCGTTGAAGTGCAGACAATCCCACCATGTTCGCCACAGAAAGCTTTGAGGTCTGCTGCAGAATTAATATAGGTGACAGGAGTTATGACTTCATCAAATGAAAGTACTTTTGAAAGTTCTCGATAACTTCTTTCCACTTTGCTTAAGTTCGCCATATCTGCCATTGAGCATCCCGCGGCTAGATCTGGAAGAATCGTCATTTGATCAGGTCTCGATAGAATATTTGCAACTTCAGCCATGAAGTGCACACCTAAAAATACAATATATTTAGCGTCAAGAGATTCAACGACACGAGAAAGTTTAAGGGAGTCACCTGTGTAATCTGCGTGTCGATACACGGATTCATGCTGATAGTGATGACCTAAGATGACTAAATCTTTACCCAGTTTATTTTTGGCTACAATAATTCTTTGTTGGCAATCATCATCGCTGATAGATTCAAACGCATTAAATTTAATTTGAGCAACTTGCATAGAATGTCTATTTTACAGTTTTAGTTGATGAATTTCGGCTAATTTTTTAATGGCCTCGACATTGGTCCAAGAAAAAACTTTATCCATGGCATCACGCCAATCGACCCATTGATATTGCACATGCTCATCTGCTGATAATTGAATAGGTGTGGTTGCTGGGACCTTAAGACCAAAGATATGTTCTGTATTGTGAGTCACATCAGGCGCATAACGATATCGCCAATGCGTGTAAATTTCATAGATGTGGGAAAGTTTCCAATCTTCAAGATCACACTGGCTTGTATTGATTCCCGTTTCTTCAAATACTTCTCTTATAGCAGCATCTCTTGGTGTTTCGTTCTCTTCTAAACTTCCTGTGACAGATTGCCAGAAACCTTTCTTATCAGCACGCTCCATAAGTAGCACTTTAAAATCTTCTGTATAAATTAATATAAGAGAGGAAATAGGTTTTTTAAAAGCCATATTTAAATCTTAGGCAATCTGAAAACAACACTTTCTTCAACGCCTGGAAGTTCACGGATATGAGCTTTTGTAAGTGATTCAATTTTATTTACAATATTTTTAACACTGATCTCCGGTGCCGAAGCCCCTGCTGAAATACCAATATTTTTTTTATTAAGAAGCCAGGATGACTGAAGTGCATCTTCATGATCAATCATATAAGCTTCAACGCCTTCTCTTAAAGCTAACTCTTTGAGACGATTTGAATTAGAACTATTCTGAGAGCCCACAATAATAATGAGATCACATAAGCCACTTATTTCTTTTACTGCATCTTGTCTATTTTGTGTGGCATAACAAATGTCATCACTTTTAGGTCCTTGGATATTTGGGTATTTTGTTTTTAAAGCTTCAATGATTGCTTTTGTGTCGTCAATCGATAGTGTGGTTTGGGTCACATAGGCAATCTTGTCGGGATGATCGACGATTAAATATTTAACATCTTCAATCGTTTCGATTAAGTGCATTTTGCGATTTGTATGATGCTCTTCAATTTGACCCATCGTGCCTTCTGCTTCGGGATGGCCTTTATGTCCAATCATAATAATGTCCATACCTTGATTGAGCATTTTATTTACTTCGACGTGAACTTTAGTAACTAATGGACAAGTGGCATCGATCGGTATGAGTTCGCGTGATTTTGCTTCTTCACGAATGGCTTTTGAAATACCATGCGCACTAAAAATGACATGAGATCCTTTAGGTACATCATTAAGATCTTCAATAAAAACGGCACCTTTTGCTTTTAAATCGTTGATGACATATTGGTTATGTACCACTTCGTGTCGCACATAAATAGGTTTTCCGTATTGAGATAATGCTTCTTCGACGATTTGAATCGCTCGATCTACGCCCGCACAAAAGCCGCGAGGATTAGCTAAAAGGATGTTAATTTTATCTGCCATAGATTGTATTTTAGGGCTTTTGATAGTAATGACTTATTATTTTATTCCTGATTGTCCATGTATAATTCGTTTTATTCAAGATGGATACCTAATCTTATGAAAAATACAGCGACCTTATTAATTACATGCCCTGATACCAAAGGTATTGTGGCGGCTATCGCAGATTTTTTATATCAACATAATGCAAATATTTTGCATGCTGATCAACACCAAGACGCTGAAAATAGCCTCTTCCTTATGCGTGTGGAATGGGACTTAAAAGATTTTTCATTGGATGAAGCTTCGTTTGCAAAGGCTTTTGATAGCATCGCCAAAACTTATAAGATGACATGGGAATTAAAGCTTTCTAAAGACAAACCCCGTATGGCTATTATGGTGTCGCAATACGATCATTGTTTAGCAGATTTACTTCATCGCTATAAGAATAATGAGCTTCAATGCGACATTCCACTCATTATTAGTAATCATTTAGACACCCAAAAACTCGCTGAATTTTATGGCATTCCTTTTTTTCATATTCCGGTTGAAAAAGATAAAAAGAAAGAAGCCGAAGCAAAGCAATTTGAATTGTTTGATAAGTATCAAGTCGACTTCATTGTGCTCGCACGCTATATGCAAATTTTAAGCGAAGATTTTGTAAAGCGTTATCCACAGCGCGTTATTAATATTCACCATTCTTTCTTGCCCGCCTTTATTGGCGCAAGACCTTATCATCGTGCTTTTGAACGAGGCGTTAAGTTGATTGGCGCTACAAGCCACTATGTCACCGAAGTATTAGATGAAGGCCCAATCATCGAGCAAGATATTGATCGTATTTCTCATCGTGATCAAGTCGAAGACCTTATTCAAAAAGGCAGAGATTTAGAGCGAATTGTTTTATCTAAAGCAGTGCGTTGGCATATTGAGAATCGTATTCTCATCTATGCAAATAAAACCGTTATTTTTGATTAAAGCGGAATTTTCTTTTCGAGCTTAAATAGATCACTCGATTTCTCACGTGTTCTAACTTCAAAAACTTTATCTCGATCTACCATCACCTCAGCAGCACGACCGCGAGAGTTGTAATTTGAACTCATGCTCATGCCATAAGCACCTGCTGACATAATACAAATAAGATCATTTTCTTTTAATTTTAATGATCGATTTTTTGCAATAAAGTCACCACTCTCACATACAGGACCCACAACATCAAATGATTGAGATTTTGTATCATGCTCATGTACTACTTTAATCTCGTGATAAGCATCATATAAAGTAGGTCGCATGAGATCGTTCATTGCAGCATCAATAATGGCGAAATGCTTCACATCATTTTGTTTTAGATATTCGACTTTAGATAAAAGAACCCCCGCATTACCCACTAGTGCTCGACCAGGTTCAAAAATAATTTTGACATTAAGATTTTGAATCTTACTTAAAATTTCTTTTGTGTAGATTTCAAAATCTGGAGGCGATTCATCTTGATAACAAATACCAATACCGCCGCCAATATCAATATGACTTAAATGAATATCATTTTTTTTGAGTTGATCTACTAAAGATAAAACACGATCTAAAGCATCCACAAAAGGTTTCAGTTCCGTGATCTGTGAGCCAATATGACAATCAATACCTTTGATTTCAATATGACTCATACTTTTTGCTTCAAGGTAAAGTGTTAATGCTTGATTAAAATCAACACCAAATTTATTGTCTTTCAATCCCGTTGAAATATAAGGATGCGTTTTAGCATCGACATCTGGATTTACTCGAATAGAGATAGGTGCTTTGATATTGATTTTTTTTGCAACTTCTTCAATACGAAGAAGTTCGCTTCGAGATTCCACATTGAAACATAATATGTTTGCTTTTAAAGCCGCTTCAATTTCAGATGCTGTTTTACCTACACCCGAAAACACAATTTTTTGTGGGTCGCCGCCGGCATAGATGACACGCTCAAGTTCACCGCCTGACACAATATCAAAGCCAGCACCTAAGCTCGCAAAAAGATTGAGAATTGCAATATTAGAATTAGCTTTTACCGCAAAACATATCAGATGGTCTGTTTTAAGAAGTCCTTTTTTAAAAGATTCAAAAGTTTGAATCAGTGTATTTTTTGAATAAACGTAAGTTGGCGTACCAAATTGCTTTGCAATTGTCTCAAGCGAAACGGCTTCCGCAAACAGGCTGCCTTGATTAGTGTGAATGAATGACGTTTGAGCCATTATTTATTTTTTCTCAGGCGTTGTATTTTGCGGATATTTTTTCTCAGGAATATATAAAGGACCCTTGGTGCCACATCCTACAAGGTTTAGAAGTAAGAAGGCGCTTATATAAATACATAGATATTTTTTCATGATGTCTATACCTTTTTGAACTTAAGGTATTTTAGCATTATCTTGATGTGTTATATGGAATTGTGGTGCTTAAGTAAACGGTATGTAATCCATCCATTAATGAATCCAAATAAAAGTGCCGCCGCACTATAAATAGGTATCAAATAATAGATACTAGCGTGAGGGATGAGCCATATACGGACAAGGAAAAGTTGGCCTCCAATATGCGCAAAAGAAGAAAGTACTGAAAGACCTATAGGGCTAAAAAATTTAGATGGTAATTTAATTGCAAAATACAAAGTCAAAAGGCTTAACACTGACCCAGTTAGACTTAACATGAATGTCGGACTTAAAAATTGTCCCAATATAAGGCTTGTCGCAAAGACTCTTAAGATACCAACCCACATCGCTATTTTAAAATTAAAACGATACATGGCGTAAAGTGTAATGATATTAGCAATACCTGGCTTTACCCCTGGCATGGGTGACGGCAAAACTGATTCAATAAGACTAAGCCCTATCGCAATCGCACTTAATTTTGCAATTTGATGGTCAAGTAAAGTCGTTTTAATTTTAATAATTGAGCGAGTCATAAGCTTTCGTTTTGCCTAATATTTCAATACTGACTTCATTGGGAATACAAATCAGCATTTGTCCTGTGAGATGAATCCATCCTTGCTGCACGCAATATTGATTTTTACATGGAGCTAACGCAAAGCGAGCACGCCCTTCTTTAATTTCAATAATACTTTCACCTTCTTTACCTATAAGGCTAATTTTTTTATCTTGAAATAAGCTGAAGTTCCCATAAGTTTTTCCTTGAAAATTCACTTGTACAACGCTGCCGGTTTCAAAATGCCAGAAAGTTTTAAATGCAAAAACAATAAAGATAAGACTTATTAAAACAATAAGACTGTCTCCAAGAAAAGATTTAGTGCGTAATTTCAAGATGATTTTTTTTCTGAGAATGAATGTCTAAAAATTGAATTTTATCTGCCATCGTTTGAGTCATGGATATACGATTTTCTTCAATAATGAGGTAATGATGAATATTAAGTTTTTGTGCTATAGCTACTCGGTCTTCTTTTTTACCAATAAAAAGTGGTTTAGATAATACGTCAGATAGAGTCCCTGCATTTTTGGCGGGCTCTATGAGGACTGTGACAGAATAAACATGTTGCATTGGGAATCCTGTAAAAGGATTAATGATATGACAATAACGAATACCATCATTCATAAAATAACGTTGATAATCGCCTGATGTACCAATAGCCCATCCATCAGGTAAATCCAGTTTAGCAATCGCTTGTGACCCTCTGGGGTCTTGTATACCCACACGCCAAGGTTTATTTCCATGTTGGCCGATGGCGATAATATTGCCACCAATATTTATAAGTGCATTTTTAATATGATGCTCATGAAGAATTTTGTTTGCCTGATCCAGTGCATATCCTTTTGCGTAACCACCCAGATCAATTTTAACGTGAGAATTAGCACTACTAATTGAAGATCCTGAAATACTTAGCTGATCTAGAGAAGGTTTTCTTTCAACAAGCACTTTAATTTTTGATTTATCTGGATGTATAGGATTAAATTCGTCCTGATGAAATCCCCAATAATCGATGAGTTCTCCAATGGCTGGATTGAATAAATGATTAGAAGCATCTTCTAAAACTTTCGCTTCTTTTAGGATTTCAGTAAGTTCTATTGATGGATTTATATAAGGCTTGTTTTTTGCTATAGCCTCATTAAGATTGGTAACGTCACTTTTTTTCCATGCGTGAAGTGAGTTATGAAGTCTTGTGAATTCATGAAGCACTGCTTGTGTAGCTTCTTCCGCTTTTTTTTCATCTTCACCATAAATAGAAATATCTACAATAGTTCCAAAGACGTAATGCTTAGATTGGTATAAAGATGTTTTAGAACAAGATTGAAGAAAACATAACGCAACAATAATCAAAAAAAACTTAATGAAGCGCATTGATAATAAGTTCTGCAGGATTTTGTTTTGTTTGTTCAAATAGTTCGACGATTCCAGTCGGGCTTGTGACATTAATTTCTGTTAAATAATCACCAATCACATCAATCCCAACAAAATGAAGCCCTTCACTTAATAGTTTTTTGCCTACGATGGTGGCTATTTCCATATCTCTTTTTGATAGCGCTTGTGCGACACCCTGCCCACCTGATGCCAGATTGCCCCGCGTCTCACCTTCCATAGGAATTCGCGCCAAAGCATAGGGAAAAGGTTTTCCTTCAATAATCACAATACGTTTATCACCTAATTTAATTTCTGGAATATATTGCTGCGCCATGATCATTTGATGTCCATGATTAGTCATGATTTCTAAAATCACATTAAGATTTTTTTCAAACTCACTGACACGGAAAATATTCTTGCCACCCATGCCATCAAGAGGTTTTAGAATAATGTCGCCATGATCTTTAAAAAATTGCTTCACAATTTCTGGATTCGCGGTGACCAAAGTTTTGGGGATAAGTGTGTCAAATTGAAGTATCGATATTTTTTCATTCCAGCTTCTAATGGAAGAAGGTTTATTGAATACTTTCACATTTGATTTTTCAGCGATATCTAATAAGTAAGTTGTGTGTAGATAAGCTTGATCAACGGGCGGATCTTTCCTCATAAAGAGCGCTTTAAAAAATGAAACAGGATGCGTCTCATAATTTTTTGCATGCTTTGGAAAAATATCTAATTCAAAACGATGTGTTCTACAAAATAACTGGTTGGCATCAATATATAAATCATGTTGCAAACAAAAATAAACTTCATGATTTTGTTTAACCGCCTCCTTCATTAAAGCCAGAGTTGAATCCTTCTTTAATTGTAGTGATTGAGGTGGGTCGATAATGAAAAGAATAGGCATCGTTTATTGATTCATCGGGTCATAAGTTTCAAGTTCAATGGACGCTGCAAGAAGCGCTAATCTTGCAATGACACCATAAGCATAGAATCGATTAGGTGTTGAGAGTGGCGATTCGTCAATTTCAGGCGTAGAGCAGGAAGTTTCAAAGGCTAAGGGTACAAAATGCATACCAGGCGCATTAAGGTTTTCATCTTTACCTCGCGTAGTATGTACACGATAAAATCCACCAATGACAAAATGATCTATCATATAAACGACAGGCTCTGCGACGGCTTCATTAATACATTCCTCAGAATAAACGCCCTCTTGAATAATTACTTCTGATACCTCAAGACCTTCTTTGACTACAGACATTTTATTCCGTGATTTTCGATTTAAATTTCTTAATTCGTCACCATGCTTCACGGTCATAATACCCATCCCATAAGTACCGGCGTCTGCCTTAACAATCACAAAAGGCTCATGTTCGACTTTGTATTCTTTATATTTCAATCGAATCTTCGTTAAGATTTGATCTACTTTTTCAGCAAGTTCATCTTCGCCTTGTCTTGCATGAAAATCGATCTGACTTGCATGATCAAAATAAGGATTAATGAGCCAAGGATCTACTTTAATAAATTCAGCAAATGATTTCACGACTTCATCATAAGCTTTAAAGTGTTGTGATTTTCTGCGCGTTGCCCAACCTGCATGAAGAGGAGGAATTAAATTCTGTTCAAGATTTTTTAATATGTCAGGAATACCTGCAGATAAATCATTATTTAATAAAATGGCACATGCATCAAAATTACCAAGCGTCTTATTTTCAAGTACTAATCTATTTTTAATCCGTTTTAAAGGTTCAATGAGTAAAGATTTATTGTTTTCAACAAGGATAGTTGTGGGTTCCGTGATTGCTTCATCTAAACTACCAATGCGCACATCTAAACCTGATTTTCTTAATATATTTTGTAATTCAAATAAATTTTTTAAGTAATAAATATTTCGTGTGTGATTTTCAGGAATGATTAAGAGGCGATGTGCTTCAGGACAAACTTTCTCAACTGCAACCATAGCAGCCTGGACAGAAAGTGATAAAAAATCTGGATTTAAATTATTAAATCCCCCTGGAAAAAGATTGGTATCGACAGGCGCTAATTTAAATCCTGCATTTCTTAAATCAACGGATGCGTAAAAAGGAGCTGTATGCTCTAGCCATTGTGTGCGAAACCAATGTTCGATATTCGCCATTTCATGAATGAGATGTTTTTCTAATGAAAGAAGTGGGCCTGTGAGTGCGGTTTTTAAATGTGGAACCATTTAGTTTTGCGCCTCATGCGCTTGAAGATCTGCGTGATAACTACTTCTCACCATAGGCGCACTTGCGACTGATGAAAAAGCCATATGAATCGCTTCTTCTTTTAAAGTATCAAATTCTTTTGGGCCCACATAGCGATCTACAGGAAGATGATGGGCACTCGGCTGTAAATATTGTCCAAGGGTAAGCATTTCAACTTGATGTGTTCTTAAGTCCTTCATGACTTCAAGAATTTCAGAATTGGTTTCGCCTAGTCCTAACATGAGTCCTGATTTAGTCGGTATGTTTGGAAATTTTAATTTGAAATTAAATAGTAAATTGAGTGAATGTTGATAATCTGATCCCGGACGTGCTTTTTTATAAAGTCTTGGAATAGTTTCAAGATTATGATTAAACACATCGGGTGGCATCGAACTTAAAATATCGAGCGCTTTATCAAGCCGACCTCTAAAGTCAGGCACTAAAATTTCAATTTTTGTATTGGGTGAAACGCTACGAATTTCTTTAATACAATCGACAAAATGTTGCGCACCACCATCACGTAAATCATCACGATCTACACTTGTAATCACAACATACTTCAGATTGAGCTCTCGAATAGTTTGCGCTAATTTTTTTGGCTCATCAGCATCAGGTGGCAAAGGTCTGCCATGACCGACATCGCAGAATGGACAGCGTCTTGTACAAAGGTCACCGAGAATCATGAATGTGGCAGTACCCTGACTAAAACATTCACCAATATTAGGACAGCTTGCTTCTTCACATACGCTATGAAGATTATTTTTTCTTAAAATAGATTTAATTTCATTGAATCGCTGGCTTTGAGGTAGCTGCATTTTGATCCAATGTGGCTTCGCCTTAATGGGAGCTTCAATAATTTTGATAGGAATCTTAGAAGTCTTCTCAAAATTAGTTTCTTTAATGCCTATAGGTTTTGACGTATAAGTTTTCATGACTTTAAATTGAGTAGTTGATGTTTAATATCATTCGCAATTTCGAAGCCTATGCTTTCGATCGATACATCATCTGTAAATGTTTTTAATTGTGTCATTTGTAAATTTTTATAACCACAAGGGTCAATCGCATCAAAAGGGGATAGATCCATATCAATATTTAAACTGAAACCATGGTATGAAGCATGGTTTTTGATTCGCAATCCCAAAGAAGCAATTTTTTTATTTTCAATATATACCCCAGGAGCTTCTATTTTAGCATTGGCTTTAATATCGCGACGGGATAAAAATCCCACAATACTTTTTTCAATTAATGTCACGAAAGATCTAATGGTTAAATGGTAACGTTCAAGATCGATAAGCGGGTAAATAATGAGTTGGCCTCGACCGTGATAAGTGATTTTTCCACCACGATCCACATGAAGGATTGGAATGTCATCTCTTAAAGGCTTTTTAAAATCTTTTCGGTTTAACCCTAGCGTATAAATAGCCTCATGCTCTGTAATCCATATTTCGTCCAGAGTAGAATGATCTCTTTTAGAAGTGAAATTTTTCATTTCATTCCATGTTGATTCATACGGCGTGAGCCCGAGATATTTGACCCCGATAGACATAAAATTACAGAACGACTTTAATCATGGGGTGTGATGAAAGTGATCGATAGATATCATCTAACTCTGGTTTACTTGTCACATAAACAAAGCAAGTAAGACTGATATAACGACCTTCACTACTTCCCTTCATCTCAATCGTACTCGGATCAAATTTTCCATTTTTTTGTTTGATGATTTCAATCACTGTTGATGTAAATTCATCATGGACTTCTCCCATCACTTTAATTGGGAAGTGGCATGGAAATTCAATGAGAGTTTCTGGCGATGTATTTTGACCTGACACTTAATTCTTTTCTTTAGCGATTACAAAAATACTAATTTTTATTTTTGATTTAATAAGATCTGCGATGTTAGTAGCTTCATTTTTAGAATTGAAAGGGCCAATCACCACATGAAATAAATCTTCTGAAAATTGCTTTTTAAATGGCGGTGTATTTTCTAATTTCATTTCAGAGAGTTGTTTCAACAAAAGATCCGCATTTTTTTCATTTTTAAAAGCCCCAGCTTGAATATAAAGAGGCTCATTCGCTATAGCTTCTTCTGTCTTTACCTGTGTGGGAGTCACTTCTTTTTCTTTTATTTTTTCAGTAATGACATCAGGCGTTTTTTTGAGTGCACTAAATTGTCTTGGATCAATCAGTTCCACTTCTACCGGACCACTTCCTTTATCAGACAATCTTAATTTGTAAGCTGCAGCAAATGACAAATCGATGACGCGATCTTTTTTAAATGGACCTCGATCGTTAATTCTGACAATCACACTTTTACCATTTTCAGTATTGGTGACTCTCACATAGCAAGGAATAGGGAGCGTAGTATGCGCACCTGTCATGCTATACATATCATAGTATTCCCCAATCGATGTTTTTTTACCGTGATAACGTTTGCCGTACCAAGAAGCGACACCTCTTTCTTTGTAAGGATAAAAAGAAGTCATAGGGATATATTTGTTATCAAGCGCAATATAAGGTTGATTTGCGCGTGCATTAAAAGGCTCTACTTTAGGTGTTGCATCAGGAATAGCATCGATATTTTCAGGAGGGTGATCACCTGGGCCATCATCGAGATAATAGCCACCCCCTTTTTTTGAAGGAGTAGTGACTCCCTCATTTTTAAAAGAAGGAACGCTTGCACAACCTGTCAGCATCGAAAGAAGTATGAGAATAGATAAATAAATTCTAAACATTAAGATGATCCTATAAGTTCTTTATGTGAATGCACACTCATTAATATACCAAAGCTAATTAAAATAATCGTCATAGATGTGCCGCCAAAACTAATGAGTGGTAAAGGTACGCCCACCACAGGCATGATGCCACTGACCATAGCGATATTAATAAAGATATACGTAAAGAAAGTAAGTCCAATGTTAGCCGCTAGAAGTCTTGTAAATGTGTTTTTGGCTTGAGAAGCAATCATGAGGCTTCGGCCAATAATGAGTGCAAATAATCCTAAGAGAAGAAGGTTGCCTAATAAACCAAATTCTTCACTAAAGACTGCAAAAATAAAATCGGTTGTTCGTTCAGGCAAGAAATCCAGTTGACCTTGTGTACCATTAAGCCAACCTTTACCAATAAGACCGCCTGAGCCCATGGCAATTGAAGATTGAATGGTGTGATATCCGGAACCTAATGGATCTTGGCTTGGGTCCAGCAAGATAAGCAATCTATTCTTTTGGTAATCATGTAAATGCGTCCAAATAATAGGCGCTAGAGAAAAAAGACCGATAGCAGCCCCCACAATAAATTTCCAATTTAAGCCAGCCAAGAAAAGAATATAAAAACCTGATGCGGTAATTAATAGCCCTGTACCTAAATCAGGCTGATTGATAATAAGGATGACAGGCAAAATAAAAAAGAGAGAGGCAATAATATAGTCGATCGCATGCCTGTTATTTTCTCGCTTAGAAAGATACCAAGCCATAGCGATGGGCACTGCAAGACGCATAATTTCAGAAGGTTGCATTTTAAAAGCACCTAAATTTAACCAGCGTCGAGCACCGTGACTTGATTGACCAACAAACATGACAGCAAACAGTAATAACAAACCTAAGATATAAATAGGCAGTGCTAATTTCTCATAATGTTTAGGATGCACTCTTGCTGTAATCCAAAGCAATATAAATCCAAGGCCAATATAAAAGAGTTGATTGAGCACCAAAATAATATTTCGCCCAGAAGCGCTATAGAGCGTAAAAAGACCGACCACCAAAGCTGAGCTAATAAAGATCATTAGAATGGAATCAATATTTTTTTGTAAGCGTAAAAATAGACGTTCTAGCATAGTGATTTTATTTTAATCGTGATATTCAGATTCAAGAGGACCCACTTTATTTTCTTCTTTGTTTGAAGATACTTTTTTAAGCAAATAATAATCCATCAATTTTCTTGCAATAGGACCAGCCGTTGATCCTCCATGGCCACCATTTTCAACAATGATAGCAACTGCAATAGTAGGCTCTTCCGCAGGGGCATAGGCGATAAAAAGTGCATGGTCACGATGTCTTTCATTCATGCGACTAGGATTATATTTTTGATTTTCTTTCATTTCTACCACTTGAGCCGTCCCTGTTTTGGCAGCAATCTTGTAAGTCGCTCCAGCACCTACGCTTGCAGCAGTTCCCCCTGGTTGTGTGACGTTCATCATACCTTCTTTCACGAGCGCCAAATTCTCAGGTTTGAAATGTAATTCTCGAACCGTTTTATTTTTAAATGTTTCTATTTTTCCAGTCTGGCTATTTTTAATGGATTGAATGAGTCTTGGTTGAATCGTTAGCCCACCGTTAGCAAGTGTTGCGACTGCCTCTGCTAGCTGCATAGGTGTGACAAGCGTATAACCTTGACCAATACTTGTAATAACAGTTTCGCCCAAATACCAAGGTTGTTTGAATCTTTTTTGCTTCCATTCAGGCGATGGAAGTAATCCAGCATTCTCTCCAAACATATCAATATGAGTGGCTTTTCCAAAACCAAATTGAGATAAAAATTCAGATAATTTATTAATACCTAATTCAATACCAAGCCCATAAAAAAATGTATCGCATGAAATAGTAATGGCCATGACGATATCCACAACACCATGACCATAAGGCTTCCAGTCTTTATAAGTATGGCCTGAGTTGGGCAATGTAAAAAATCCAGGATCCTTAATATTAAAAGGTGGTTTACGAATATCATTCTCGAGTGCCGCAAGTGCGACAAAAGGTTTAACAGTCGACCCTGGAGGGTATAGACCATTAATGGCTCGATTGAGCATAGGCTTATCTAATGATTCATTGAGCACTTTCCATTCATCTACATCAATACCACCCACAAATTGATTAGGATCAAAATTAGGACGACTCACAAATGCAAGCACTTCTCCATTTTTTGGATTTAATGCGACAAGCGCACCTCGATATTTATTAAAAGCATTTTCAGCAATCTCTTGTAAGTTTGAGTCAATAGATAATGTAATCGCGTCTCCTTCAATAGAAGGCGTGCTATTTAAAATGCGAACTGAATTGCCATTGGCATCAATTTCAACTTCTTGAAATCCAGTAGTGCCATGAAGCCTAGCCTCATAGTACTTTTCAATACCTAGCTTGCCTATGGAGTCGGTGCCTTTATAATTTTGTTGCCAACCTAATTTTTTAATGACTTCCTTATCTTCTTCGTTGATACGATTGATATGGCCAATAAGGTGTGAAGCGAATGCACCTTTAGGGTAGCGTCTAAATAATCTGGATTTGATTTCCACACCTTCAAATCGCAATTTATTAGCAGCAAATCTTGCCGCTTCAGTTTCTGATAAATGAGTTTTGATGGGGATGCTATCTAACGAAGAACTTTCTTTTAAAATTTTTCTAAATTGTTTTAAATCACCAGCATTTAATTCAATAATAGGCTTTAAATTATCAATCGTTTTGTTAAGGTTAGTGACTTTAGAAGGCGTGATTTCTAAACTATAGACAAAATAATTATCTGCCATGATGACGCCATTGCGATCCAGTATAAGTCCTCTGTTAGGCACATTAGGAATCACAGCGATACGATTATTCTCAGACAGGTCTTTATAAAAATCGTATTTAAGAATTTGAAGGTAAAAAAAACGTCCAATAACAATTAAAAAAGCAATGGATATTAAACCTGAAAGAAGCGCTAATCTCCGTTTAAATAAGTAGCGTGATTTATAAATATTCTGACTATTTTTGGTATAAGACATCTTAAGGGTTGCGCTTAAGTCTTTAGCGATCTAATTTAAAAGGTTTAAATTTAGAGAGTACATGCCATATGAGAACGGCCGTGATGCTTTGAAAGTAATAGCTGAGGCCTGGATAATAGAGATCGTGCGTGACGTTAATGATCAACATGATAATTTGAGCCATTAAAAATATGAAGAAAATATAAACTAATTGCTGATGTTTATTGTTAAGCATAATTTTGTTTATGAAATACTGCGCGATAAAATAACAAGACGCATAAGTCAGCGCATATTGACCCAATAAATCTCCTGAAAAAATATCAGTCACAAGACCCACAAACCAAAATAAAGATATGGATACAGCATTTGGATTTTTAAAGAACCAAAATATGAGCGTGAGCAAAATAAAATCAGGCGTTAAATCAGTATTAAAAATATTGATATGAATGAGATTCATCATTGCAGCGATGACTAAAGAAATAATCAGTGATTTATTTTTTCTGATCATTTTTTGTAGGCGCTAGATTATTGACGATTTTATTAACGGGCATTACTACAAGAACGTGACTGTGACTGCGAATTGCTGAGATAGGTTTACAAATAATTTTTGCAAAAGGTAATTTAGGGTTATTGTAAATTTCTAATACTTCTGCAACGGCAATACCCTCAGGGTAGATTGTATCAATACCAGATGTTTTTAAAATATCACCTTTAATCACATCGACACTATTTGGGAGATATGAAAGCGAGATTGTTTCATTTTGACCATTGCCATTTGTAATCGCTCTCAAACCATTTCTTTGTATTTGAATAGGCACAGACATTCTCTTATCAATCACAAGTGTCACTTCGCTTGTTTCAGGATAAACATTGCTGATTTGTCCTACAAGACCCAATGCATCGATAACGGGCTGGCCTGCTTGAAAGTTTTTATTTTGACCACCATCAATAATAATTTTTTGGCTAAAAGGATCAAAGCGTGAATAAATAATACTGACTGCTTCTGTTTTAAATTTACGTGCATTTTTAACGTCGAGTAAATTTTTTAATTGATTATTTTCTTGATCTATAAAATCCAAGCGCTGAAGATCGGCTTTTAATCGATCTATATCAAGTTTTAGGGTTTCATTTTCATGAATCAATAGAGATTGATTGGAAAAATATTGTGTTGTGAAGTCGTATAGATCGCTTGGCAAGTTTAAAACTGCATGAAAAGGCTTAGTCAACACATTAGTTGTTTGTCTAATATTTTTTAAATAATGAAAACGAAAATCGACGCCCATTAACACAATGGATACCAATGTAAGCAACAACAATTTGGATAAAAGTGAGGGGCCTTTATTAAAAAGCTTAGATGAACGTTGATGAGATTTAATCATTAAGCTTTAACTATTAATGAAGTAAAAAAACAAAAAATTATTCGTGAGCAAATACGGTCGAGAATTGATCGAGTGATTCAAGTGCTTTACCACAGCCTCGTGCAACACATGTGAGAGGGTCATCCGCAGTGACAACAGGTATACCTGTTTCTTCCATGAGTAAACGATCGAGATTTCTTAAAAGTGCACCACCACCGGTTAATACCATACCGTTATCAGCAATATCGGCACCTAGTTCAGGTGGCGTTTGTTCGAGTGCAGATTTCACAGCACTGACAATTGCGTTTAAAGGTTCTTGAAGCGCTTCTAAAATTTCATTGCTGTTAATTTTGAGTCGACGAGGAAGACCTTCTGCAAGATTTCGACCCGTCACTTCTAGTTCTAAAATTTCAGACATCGGGAATGCAGTGCCAATTTTTTTCTTAATCATTTCAGCTGTAGGATCAGAAATCAATGTGCCGTAATTACGTCTTAAGTAATCGATAATAGCTTGATCAATTTTGTCGCCACCGACACGCTCTGATTTAGCGTACACAATACCGCCTAATGAAATGACACCCACTTCAGTCGTTCCGCCGCCCACGTCAATGACCATCGATCCTGTCGCCTCACTGATAGGTAAGCCCGCACCAATCGCTGCTGCCATCGGTTCTTCAATGAGATACACTTGTTTGGCGCCGGCTCTTTCAGCGGATTCACGAATTGCTCTTCGCTCCACTTGCGTTGCGCCATAAGGCACACAAATAATAATGCGTGGACTTGGCACAAACCATCGTGTGTCATGTACTTTTGCAATAAAAAACTTAATCATGTCTTCAGTGATATTGAAGTCGGCAATCACGCCATCTTTCATGGGGCGAATGGCTTGAATGTTTTGAGGAGATCTGCCCAACATCGTTTTAGCTTCAATACCGACAGCAAGTAACGCTTTTCTGCTGTATGGACCATTAGGACCATCTTCATGACGAATAGCTACCACTGATGGTTCATCTAAGACAATACCTTTGCCGCGAATATAAATAAGCGTGTTAGCAGTACCCAAATCAATGGCAATGTCATTAGCCATAAATTGATCAAAACTAAATAATTTTTTAAGCATGATTGTCGTTAGAATTTCTTTAAAAAAAGTGGCGCTTCAAATCCAAGAAAGGTCAATAGAATCAGGGTATAATACATGATATTGATCAATAAATTAACAGCTTTTATCTAGAAAAATAGGAATTCTATTTGTATGTCGATTACGCATGACGAAATCAAAAAAATTGCTCATTTAGCACGCATCAAAATCACAGAAGAAGAAGCGGATGCAACGCTTAAAAAATTATCCGGCATATTAAATCTGATTGAAGACATGAAAAAGGTGGATACCACCAATATTTCACCGATGTCGCATGCGCAATCAGTTACGCAAAGACTGCGTGATGATGTTGTGACAGAAACAAATCAAAGAGAAAAATTACAAAAAATCGCGCCAGAAGTGAGTGATGGCTTATATATCGTGCCTCAGGTGATTGAATAATCATGAAAGACTGGAGCATCAAAGAACTCTCAAATCTTTTGAGAGAAAAGAAAATATCAAGCGTTGAAATTACGACTGACTATCTTCAGCACATCAAAAAAAAGAATCCCGAGATTAATGCTTTTATTACCGTGGATGAAGGTCGCTCTTTAGATCAAGCTAAGCTTGCAGATCAAATCATTCAAAAAGGCGAAGGCGATGTATTGACAGGTGTCCCTATTGCGCAAAAAGATATTTTTTGTGCAGAAGATTGGTTGACTACTTGTGGTTCCAAAATGCTCCATAACTTTATCGCGCCCTATGACGCAACCGTTGTAAAGAAATTTAATGAAGTAGGTGCTGTGAATTTAGGTAAAACTAATATGGATGAATTCGCTATGGGTTCATCCAATGAAACATCTTATTTTGGCGGAGTTAAAAATCCTTGGGACCTGACGCGCGTGCCAGGAGGCAGCTCAGGAGGTAGTGCAGCGGCTATTGCAGCGCGCATGTGTCCAGGCGCTACAGCCACTGATACTGGCGGTTCCATTAGGCAGCCAGCCTCTTTATGCGGACTGACAGGTTTAAAACCGACTTATGGTTTAGTGTCTCGCTATGGCATGATCGCTTTTGCATCAAGTTTAGATCAAGCAGGGCCCATGGCAAAATCATCTGAAGATTGCGCCATGATGATGAATGTCATGGCAGGTTTTGACCCTAAAGACTCCACATCGATTGATCACAAAAAAGAAGACTACATAAAAAATATTGATCAGCCGATCGAAGGTTTAAAAATTGGATTGCCTAAAGAATACTTTGCAGAAGGTTTAGATAGCGACGTTGCAAAAGTCATTGAAGCTGCCATTGACCAATACAAAAAACTAGGCGCCACGATTGTGGATGTGAGTTTGCCCAATACCAATTTATCGATTCCTGTTTATTATGTTTTAGCTCCCGCTGAAGCTTCGAGTAATTTATCTCGATATGATGGTGTGCGTTATGGGCATCGCACAAGTCAATATGATGATCTCATGGATATGTATTGCAAAACGCGTCAAGAGGGATTTGGCGAAGAAGTGAAGCGACGTATCCTCATTGGTACTTATGTATTAAGTGCAGGCTATTACGATGCATATTATTTAAAAGCACAACAAATACGTCATTTGATTTCTGAAGATTTTAAAAAAGCTTTTAAAGTGTGCGATGTGATCATGGGACCTACTGCACCATCGACCGCTTTTAAAGCGAATGAAAAAATTGATGATCCAGTCACGATGTATTTACAAGATATTTATACGATTGCAACTAATCTTGCAGGTTTGCCAGGCATGAGTATTCCAGCAGGCTTTGTAAATAAACTTCCAGTAGGTTTACAAATCATTGGTAATTATTTTGATGAAGCGCGAATGTTAAATGTGGCGCATCAATTTCAAAAAGCGACCGATTGGCATAAAGCTATTCCTGAAGGAGCGCTCTCATGAGTTGGGATGTCGTGATTGGTATTGAAACGCATGTGCAACTTCAAACCAAAACTAAAATTTTTTCAGGCGCATCCACTGCATTTGGCGCAGAGCCTAATACACAAGCTTGCGTATTATCGATTGCCCTTCCAGGCACACTTCCCGTTTTAAATTATGAAGCTGTGCAATGTGCTATTAAATTTGGATTAGCTACAAATGCCGAGATAGCGTCGCGATCTATTTTTGCACGTAAAAATTATTTTTATCCTGATTTACCTAAAGGCTATCAAATCAGCCAATATGAATTACCAGTGGTGGGTAAAGGATCACTTGAAATTGAAATAGGCGATACTAAAAAAACAGTACGTATTACACGTGCGCACTTAGAAGAAGACGCTGGAAAATCATCACATGGTGCGGTTGAAAATGGCACTGGCATTGATTTGAATCGTGCAGGCACGCCACTTTTAGAAATTGTGTCTGAGCCAGATATGACTTCAGCTTCTGAAGCAGTCGCTTATGCAAAAAAATTACATGAACTTGTTCAATGGATTGGTATTTGTGATGGCAATATGCAAGAAGGAAGTTTTCGTTGCGACATTAACGTTTCAGTAAAGCGCAAGGGTGAAAGTAAATTAGGTACACGTCGCGAAATTAAAAATTTAAATTCATTTAAATTTATTGAACAAGCCATTTATTATGAAACGCAATGGCAAATTGAAATGCTAGAAGAAGGTAAAGCGATTCAGCAAGCCACCGTCCTCTTTAATCCTGAAACAGGCGAAACAAAAGCGATGCGCTCTAAAGAAGAAGCGAATGATTACCGCTATTTCCCAGATCCTGATCTTTTGCCATTAGAAATTACTGATGAAAAAATCAATCAGATTAAAGAAAGCATGACTGAATTGCCCCATCTTATGAAGGCGAGATTAGAGCATGATTACCAATTGTCATCATATGATGCCGCAGGTATTACAAGTGATAAACATGTCGCGGATTATTTTTTTGCTACCTTAAAAGAAGGCGCTGAACCTAAGCAAATTGCAAATTGGATCTTAGGCCAATTATTCTCTAAATTGAATGAGCATAATTTATCCATTGAAAATTCACCTATAAAACCTGCTGTCTTAAGCTTACTTTTAAAACGTATTCAAGATGGCACGATTTCAAATAATGGCGCTAAGCAACTTTTTGAAAAATTATGGGTGAATCCAGAACTTGAGATTGATACGTTGATTGAATCTGAAGGATTAAAACAAGTTTCAGATAGCGGACTTATTGAAACGATGATTGATGAGGTTTTAAAGAATAATCAATCGATGGTGGATGAGTATCGATCAGGTAAAGAAAAAGCGTTTAATGCGTTGGTAGGTCAAATTATGAAAGCTTCTAAAGGTAAAGCCAACCCAGGTCAGGTCAACGAACTTCTTCGTCAGAAATTAAGTTAAGTTTTAATCCCATATTCTTTTTGATAAGCGCGCATCGCATCCATATGGGATGTGTAAGTTGTATTTGATTCAATATAGCGCATAATTTCTTTTAAAGAAGTGAGGTGGCAGACAGGTAAATGATGCGTTGCTTTAATTTCTTCGACAGCTGAAAGTGTTCCACTACCTTTTTCTTCTCGATCAATCGAAATCACAATGCCTGATGGTTGGGCCCCTTCTTCTAAAATAAGATTCACGGATTCATTCACCGAAGTGCCTGCAGAGATGACATCATCGACAATAAGCACGCGTCCTTTTAATGGCGTTCCAATAATGACGCCACCTTCCCCGTGATCTTTTTTTTCTTTGCGATTGAATGCGAAAGGCACATTGCGACCTAGACTCGCAAAAGCAATCACAATGGATGTGACCAAAGGAATACCTTTGTAAGCGGGACCATAAAGCATATCAAAGGGAATATTGGAGCTTTCAATGGATTTGGCGTAAAACATACCGAGCTTCATTAGGCTCTCACCGTCATTAAAAAGACCAGTATTAAAAAAGTAAGGACTTAAGCGACCAGCTTTTGTTTTAAATTGACCAAACTGTAAAACCTGTTTTTTTAGGGCAAATTCGATAAACTCTTGACTTGAATGATCCATAGATAAATCGGTAGAGATGAATTATGAGAATTATAACGCTAAACATGAATGGAATTCGATCCGCCTCTAATAAAGGCGTTTTTTCATGGCTTGATTCACAGGCAGCAGATTTTATTTGTGTGCAAGAAGTCAAAGCACATGAAAGTGATTTGACTCACGACATGAAACAATATGGCGACTACATGAGCTATTTTAGTTTTGCAGAAAAAAAAGGTTATAGCGGAGTGGGTATTTATACTAAAAGAAAACCTATAAAAATTATTCGAGAAATAGGCCTTCCACTTTTTGATTCTGAGGGCCGCTATCTCGAACTTATGTATGACAATTTAAGTGTGGTTTCAATTTACTTACCCTCAGGTTCAAGTGGTGAAGAACGACAAACATTTAAATTTGAAGTCTTGGATTATTTATTACCTTATTTAAAAAAACGTAGGTCAGAAAATTTGCCGATGATTCTTTGCGGAGATATCAATATTGCACATAAAGAAATTGATTTAAAAAACTATAAAGGCAATAAAAACAATTCAGGTTTTCTGCCTGAAGAGCGTCAATGGATGACGGATTTATTTGAAGGTGGAGGCTGGGTAGATACCTACCGTAAGCTTTATCCTGATACGACAGATGCTTCTTATACTTGGTGGAGTAATCGAGGTGAAGCCTATACTAAGAATGTTGGATGGCGTCTTGACTATCAAATTGCACACCCTTCTTTAGAAGATCAGATTGTAAAAGCTTCCATTTACAAAGATGAAAAATTTAGCGATCACGCACCACTTATTATTGACTATAAGCTTTAATTTTTAATCGGTGCGATTTTGTAAAGTAAAGCCATGCCAGGGATCGCCAGGAAGAAACAAAGTATAAAAAAATGCTCCCAACCAAAAATATTTTGTAGATAGCCTGTCGATGCATTTACAAGTGTTCGAGGAATCGCTGCCAAACTTGTGAAAAGTGCAAACTGTGTTGCGGTATAAAGTGGATGTGTCGTTTTGGCAATGAAAGCCACAAAAGCTGTCGTCCCTAAACCTACACCAAAAGCTTCAAGGCCTACGACAAGGGCTAGCCATTCTGGGCTGTAACCTATATGAGCGAGCCATGCAAAACCTAAAATACTAATCATTTGAAGAAAACCAAAAAACCATAAAGCTCGGTTGATGCCCATTTTCATCATCCAAATGCCACCTAAAAGCCCACCAATGACACTTGGCCATAAGCCTGCATTTTTTGCGATTAAACCAATTTCAGTTTTACTAAATCCCAAATCTAAATAAAAAGGCGTCGCTAAAGCGGTCGCCATACTATCCCCTAATTTGTAAAAGAAAATAAAAAGAAGAATGGTTAAAGCGCTTTTTAAACCATGCCGTCCTATAAATTCCTGGAAAGGTAAGAGGAGCGAAGTGGTTAAATCTTGTTTTTTTATTTTGAGTACTTTGGGTTCTTTAATGAGAAATGTTAAAAGAAGTCCTGGCAACATAAAGAGACTTGTAATGATGAACACCCTTTGCCAGTCCATATGATCTGCCAAGATGAGAGATAAAGATCCTGGAACCAGACTCGCAATTTTATATGCATTCACATGAATGGCATTACCTAACCCTAATTCTTTATCAAGCAAAAGCTCACGTCGATAAGCATCAATCACTACATCCTGACTTGCACTTAAAAAAGCAATCAATGATGCAATTAAAACAACCATCGTGAGATCAGTTTCAGGATTATAAAAGCCTAATAAAGGAATGCTTATTAAAAGTAAACATTGAAAAAAGAATAACCATCCGCGACGCCGACCCATGACCCAAGTGAATCGATCAAAGAAAGGTGCCCAAAGAAACTTCCATGTATAGGGGAGTTGAATGAGTGCAAATAATCCAATGGCTTTTAAATCCAACTGATGGGATCTTAACCATGCCGGCAGTAAACTGATCAGAATATAAAGGGGAAGACCCGAACTAAATCCAGTAAAAATACATACCAACATTTTTTTGGAAAAGATGTCTTGCCAGAATCGATTCCGAAGTTGCATCAAAGATTATTTTGAAACGAGACGATACATCGCTAATGCACCCATGAGATTTGGCATCACATGAATAGGTTTGCCTTTCGTCAGGATGAGGCGTTCTTTCACACCAATTTTATTTTTAATACAAAACTCATCAAAGTCTTTAATCGTACATAAGTGGATATTAGGTGTGTTATACCACTCATAAGGCAAAGTTTTAGAAACAGGCATTTGACCTTTCATCAGTTGAATGCGGTGTCGCCAATAGCCAAAGTTAGGAAACGTGACAATCGCTTCTTTGCCGACCCTTAACATTTCATGCACAATTTTTTCAGTGTTATGCATCGCTTGTAATGTTTGAGATAAAACGACAACATCAAACGATTGAGATTCAAAGCCAGAGAGCCCTGCTTCCAAGTCCATTTGAATCACGTTTAAGCCTTGTTTTAAAGTATTAAGCCAATGCGCATCATCTTTTTCAATGCCATACCCTTTAACTTCTAAAGAGCCTTCTAGGAATTTTAAAAGCGATCCATCTTCACAACCTAAGTCGAGCACTTTGGCACCAAATGGAATCCAATTGGCAATGACTGCAAAGTCTTGTCTAAATTGTGCGCTCATAATTGATTCGCAATCTTTTTAAAGTATGTTGTGAGAATACCGTGATAATGAGGATCAGACATGAGGAAAGCGTCATGTCCATGTTGTGCGGTGACTTCGGCATAACTGACTGTCAATTCATTATCTAGAAGTGCTTTTACAATTTCTTTTGAGCGTTGAGGGGAGAATCGCCAATCACTCGTAAATGAAACCACTAAAAATTCAGCTTCTACTTTTTTAAATGCTTTAGATAAATTACCTTGATAATCTTTTGCAGGATCAAAATAATCAAGTGCACGCGTCATTCTTAAATAGGTATTCGCATCAAATTCTTCGGCAAATTTATCACCTTGATGATGTAAATAAGATTCCATTTCAAAATTCACATCAAAAGAATATTCAATATTTTTATTTTTAAGTTTACGACCAAATTTCATTCCCATGGCATCATCGGATAGATAAGTAATATGACCTAACATTCTGGCAATACGAAGTCCGCGCTTAGGTTTCTTTTTAAAGCGGTAATAGTCCCCATTATAAAAATCAGGATCAGTAATAATCGCTTGTCTTGCAACTTCATTAAAAGCAACATTTTGCGCAGTAAGATTAGGTGCTGCTGCAATCACAATGGCATGACGCACGCGTTGAGGATAAGAAAGTGTCCATTGAATCGCTTGCATGCCACCTAAGCTTCCACCAATCACAGCGGCTAAGCTTTCAATACCTAATTGATCCATGAGTGCTGCTTGAGCATTGACCCAATCTTCCACAGTGACAATTGGAAAATCAGAGCCCCATGGTTTTTTTGTTTTAGGGTTGATGCTTTTAGATCCGCTACTGCCGTGGCAGCCGCCTAGATTATTCACGCCAATGACAAAGAAGCGGTTGGTATCAAGTGGTCGCCCAGGACCAATGAGGTTATCCCACCAGCCTGGATATTTATCATCTTTTTTATAACGTCCCGCAACATGATGGTTGCCAGACAATGCATGACATACAAGTACTGCATTATTTTTTTTAACGTTTAATTTGCCGTATGTTTCATAGGCGAGCTCATAGCTCGGTAATTTTTTACCGCTCGTTAATTTAAGTGGTTTTGTAAATTGCGCAAGCTTTGCTTTGACAAGACCGACTGAATTTTTTTCACTCATGGTGACGATTATACTATTGAATATTGCCCGAAAGTGACACGATGAATACCATGAATATCTTTGGCATGTTCAATATGTTGATAGCCATTTTTTTCAAATAAATCTTTTGCGATTTCGGCTTGATTGTACCCATGCTCAATAAAAAGCCAGGCATCTTGATTCATATGATTTTTAGCATGTTCAATAATATGCGCTATCGCTGTCATTCCAGTTGGTCCTGAGGTCAGCGCATGGATAGGCTCATATTTTAAATCTTCTAATAAGTGAGGATCATTGTCTTCTAGATAAGGCGGGTTACTTACAATGACATCAAATTTTGTTTCTGTTAAAGCATCAAACCAATCACTTTTTTGAATGGTTATATTGAGCGCTTGATGAAGCGCAAGGTTTTCTTTTGTATTTTTTAAAGCATCTTCAGATTGATCAATGAGCATCACTTTTGAAAGCGGTCTTTCAAGGGCTAATGTGATACCAATAATGCCGGTCCCACATCCTAAATCGAGTATATTGAATGTGTCGCGCTTACTTATTTTTGAGAGCACTTTTTCAATGAGTATTTCAGTATCCGCTCTTGGAATAAGCACATTCCGATTGACTTTAAATGTTCTTCCATAAAAAGACCATTCACCTAGAAGGTATGGAAGTGGGATACCAGATATTCTTTTGTCTGTGATGCTTTGAATTTGCGCTTGATCTTCTCTATCTAGAAGTCGGCCATTTTCTTGAATCATTTCTTTTTGGTTAATCTTTAAGACATATTCCAGAATAAAACGAGCTTCGAGTTTTGCTTCATCTAATGAATAAGCAATATGTTGATGAAGTGTACTCGTCGTATTCTTTAATACATCACGAAGGGTTGCCACATTTTAATCCTCTGCAAAACCTGCAAGAAGATCAGCTTGGTGCTCATTAGATAATGCATTGATGAGTTCTTCCATATCGCCATCGGTAATCGCTTCTATTTTATAAAGCGTTAAATTAATACGATGATCCGTAATACGACCTTGAGGATAGTTGTATGTGCGAATACGCTCACTACGATCCCCACTGCCAATGAGAGATCTTCGATCGGATGCTAATTTAGATTGTTGTTCACGAATTTGTGCATCACGAATACGCGCTGCTAAGACGCTCATCGCTTGTGCTTTGTTCCGATGTTGTGATCTATCATCCTGACATTCCACCACAATACCTGTGGGCAAATGAGTAATGCGAACGGCTGAATCCGTTTTATTAATATGTTGACCACCCGCACCAGATGCGCGGTAAGTATCTAATCTAATTTCAGCAGGATTAATAATGACATCACTAATTTCATCTGCTTCAGGTAAGACCGCCACAGTACAAGCAGAAGTATGAATGCGACCTTGCGTTTCTGTATCAGGCACACGTTGCACACGATGACCACCTGATTCAAATTTTAATTTTGAATAAGCACCATGCCCAATAATTTTCATAATGATTTCTTTGTAGCCACCTACTTCAGATTCACTCGATGACACAATTTCCATTTTCCAACCTTGGCGTTCTGTATATCTTGAATACATTCTAAATAAATCGCCGGCAAATAAAGCGGATTCATCACCACCCGTACCTGCACGAATTTCTAAGAAAATATTTTTTTCATCATTGGGATCTTTAGGGAGCAATAATTTTTGTAAATTATCCTCAATGGTGACCAGTTTTAATTTGCATTGCTCAATTTCTTCTTGCGCAAATTCTTTCATCTCAGGATCTGAAAGCATCGCCTGCGCTTCATTTAAATTGTCTTCATTTTTTTTATAAGCTAAATACTCATCCACGATAGGCGTGATATCAGAATGCTCTTTGGTAATCTTGCGATATTGATCCATGTCATTCGTAATGGATTCAGAACTTAATAAAGTATTGAGTTCTTGTATACGATCACTTAATGCCGCTAATTTTTTTTGCATGGAAGGCTTCATGGCATTTAATCTTTAAGTGGGTAAATTTTCTTTAATGTTTTAGTTAAGAGTTCGTGTTCTTCGCCACGTGCTTCATTAAGCGCTTGGCTTGGGTGATGCACAAATTTATTGGCTAAAGCTTTACTTAATACTTCTAAGACTTCTTCTGGCTTCATACCTTGATTAAGAAGTTTTTGTGCTTTCTTAAGTTCAGTCACGCGGTAACTTTCAGCATGATCTCGAAGGGCTTTAATGGTAGGCACGATGGTACGCGTTTTAAACCATTGTGTGAAATCTTTGACATGACGATCAATCAACTTCTCAGCTTCAATGGCTGCTGATTGACGATTTGTTAAACCCTCTTCAATGAGGTGAGATAAGTCATCTACAGTATAAAGGTAAACATCATTGAGCTCTCCCACTTCAGGTTCAATGTCTCTTGGTACGGCAAGGTCGACCATAAACATAGGGCGATTTCGTCTTGTTTTGAGAGCACGTTCTACCATGCCTAAGCCTACGATCGGTAATTGGCTTGCTGTAGAGCTTAAAATAATATCGAACTCATGAAGACGATCATAAAGCTCTGAAATAAGACAGGCATCAGCCTTCATTTTTTTAGCTAAAGCCAAACCTCGATCAAGGGAACGATTAGCGATGGTCATAGATTTGGGCTGTTTATTTTTAATATGTTCAGCGCAAAGTTCAATCATTTCGCCTGCACCAATAAAGAGTACCTTTGAAGTTTTTAAATCTCCAAAAATACGTTCGGCTAGCTTGATAGAAGCTGCTGCCATCGAAATAGAACTCATGCCAATGTCCGTTTTAGTTCTGACTTCTTTAGCCACAGAGAATGTTTTTTGAAAGAGTTTATTTAAAAGCACACCTAAAGTACCTGTATTTTCAGCGGTTTTAATGGCCTGCTTCATTTGACCTAAAATTTGAGGTTCACCTAAGACCATGCTGTCTAGGCCTGAAGCGACACGAAAAGCATGTTGAATGGCCTCTTGATTTTCGTAAATATAGAGATGAGATTCAATGGTTTTTAATTTGATGCCGTGATATTTACAAAGCCAATCGACGATGATTTGAGGGTCTCTCGCTTTAGCGTAGATTTCACTGCGATTGCACGTAGATAAAATGGCAGCCTCATTTACTTTATTGTCCATAAGATCACGCAAAGCCTGGCTTAAATGATCAGGGTCGAAAGCGACTTTTTCGCGGATCGCAATAGGGGCAGTGGTGTGGTTAATGCCTACGGTATAAAGCTGCATGTGAATATTCTTAATCCGACGCTTTAGCTTCACGTCATTTAAGAGTTAAAATAGCTATTTTACAATATCTCACTCAACTTTCATTTGGGATCACTAGAAATATGGATAAAACATTTAGAATTGCCCCCAGTATTCTTTCAGCGAATTTCGCAAAACTTGGCCAAGAAATTAATGATGTCATTAAATCGGGAACTGATATCGTTCACTTCGATGTGATGGACAATCATTACGTACCTAATTTAACGATTGGTCCTCTCGTGTGTGAAGCGATTCGCCCCGTGACGGATGCCATCATTGATGTTCATTTAATGGTGAAACCTGTGGATCGCATTATTCCTGATTTTGCAAAAGCGGGTGCCAATATCATTACTTTCCATCCTGAAGGTTCAGAGCATATTGATCGCAGCCTTTCATTAGTTCGTGATTTAGGTTGTAAATCAGGTCTCGTATTTAATCCAGCGACTCCACTCGACTATCTTGACCATGTGATGGATAAAATTGATATGGTACTTTTAATGTCAGTGAACCCAGGATTTGGGGGACAAAAATTTATCCCTGAAACATTGAATAAACTTAAAATCGCACGCCAAAAAATTGATGCTTATTATGAAAAAACAGGCCGTCAAATTTGGTTAGAAGTTGATGGTGGTGTGAACGCTAATAATATTGCGGAAATTGCAAAAGCAGGTGCCGATACTTTTGTGGCAGGCTCTGCTATTTTTGGCGCAGGTAAAGATACTGATCCTAATCGTTATGACACCGTGGTGAAATCATTACGCGCTTCCCTTGCAACCCTTTAATTAAAAAAACGTTAAGAAGCATTTAGCTTCTTAACGTTTCTATCATGACTACCTTAATCACATCAGATCAATTTAACGCTTATAAGAATGAAGGATTTAACTTCATTCCTTTGGTGAAATCTTTTGATGTGGGCCATGAAACACCTTTATCAATTTATCAAAAGCTAGCGAACCTTCCTTTTTCTTATCTTCTAGAATCCGTGGAAGGTGGCGAGCGTTTTGGTCGCTACTCCATCATTGGGCTCCCTTCTAAAAAAAGAATTGTCATTCGCGATGATGTGATCGAAGTCATTGATCAAAATAAAGTCATTCAAAAAGAAGCCATACAAAATCCACTCGATTTTATTCAGAATTATTTAAGCCATTTTAAAGTGCCTTCTGATATTGAATTACCTCGATTTGCAGGGGGATTAGCAGGTTATTTTGGATATGAAACGATTCAATATATTGAATCCCGTTTAAAGCATAAAAAAACAAAAGATATTTTAGGTGTACCCGATATTTTACTTATGTTGTCTGATGAACTCATTGTGGTTGATAATGTGGCGCGTAAAATTTTTATCGTGAGTTATGCAGATCCATCCATTCAAAACGCTTATGCATCAGGTATTGAAAGGCTAGATAAACTTCATGATCAACTTCATCAATCCATTGAAATGGATCAAGCTCAAACATTAAATCAAACCGAAGCGCATTCTGAATTTGGTGAAGATGCTTTTAAGAAAGCTGTTGAAAAAGCGAAGTCTTATATTTTTGAAGGGGACATTATGCAAGTGGTGTTATCGCAAAGAATGTCACAAGCATTTGATGCCCCACCATTAGCACTTTATGAATCGCTTCGTACACTCAATCCATCTCCTTATATGTTTTATTACCATATGGATGATCATCATGTGGTGGGTGCATCTCCTGAAATTTTAGTGCGACTGGAAGATGCAACGGTGACAGTAAGACCCATCGCAGGTACGCGTCCTCGCGGTAAAACTCACGAAGAAGATTTGAAATTAGAAAAAGAATTATTAGCGGACCCTAAAGAATGTGCAGAGCACGTCCAACTCATGGACTTAGGTCGAAATGATATTGGACGAGTCTCTCAATCAGGCTCGGTTAGAGTGACAGATAATATGACGATTGAACGATATTCACATGTGATGCATATCGTATCGAATGTGGAGGGCACATTAAAACCTAATATGCATGCGATGGATGTTTTGAAGGCCACTTTCCCAGCTGGCACTGTAAGCGGCGCACCTAAAGTGCGTGCCATGGAAATTATTCATGAATTAGAGCCAAGTAAGCGAGGCATTTATGCAGGTGCTGTAGGTTATTTAGGTTTTGATGGTGATATGGATGTAGCGATCGCCATTAGAACAGGCGTGATAAAGAACAAAACACTTTATGTGCAAGCAGGTGCTGGTATTGTGGCAGATTCCGTTCCGCATAATGAATGGGTTGAAACTCAAAATAAAGCAAAAGCGGTATTACGTGCCGCAGAAATTGTGCAATCAGGAAAATAAATTATGTTGCTCATGATTGATAACTACGATTCATTTACTTATAACCTTGTTCAGTATTTGGCTGAGCTTAAACAAGAGGTTGAGGTGCATCGTAATGACGAGATCACGATTGATGAAATCAAAAAAAAGAATCCTCAATATATTGTGCTGTCTCCTGGCCCATGCACGCCCAATGAAGCAGGGGTTTCTTTAGAAGTTGTGAATACATTTAAAGGCCAAATCCCGATTCTAGGTGTTTGTTTAGGCCACCAAACGATTGGCCAAGCTTTTGGCGGAAAAATCATTCATGCTAAGACATTGATGCATGGTAAAACTTCACAAATCCATCACACGAATCAAGGCGTATTTAAAGATTTAAAAAATCCATTTATAGCGACGCGTTATCATTCGCTCGTGATTGAGCGCGCAACACTACCTGATTGTTTAGAGGTCACCGCATGGACGGATGATGAAGAAATTATGGGGGTACGCCATAAAACATTACCTATTGAAGGCGTGCAATTTCATCCTGAATCAGTCTTAACTGAACACGGCCACGATTTATTGAATAATTTTTTAAAAGCTTATGGCTAACATAGACTCAAATGAATTATCTGTAAAAGACTTTATGCAGTCTTTAATGTCAGGCGTATTAACTGATGACATTATTGAGTCATATGTTTTAGCTTTAAATGAAAAAGGGGTGACTATAGAAAATATTTTTGATGCAGCAACTGTCATGCGTCAATTTTCAAAACAAGTCGACATTCAAGACAAAACACATCTTGTCGATACATGTGGCACCGGAGGGGATGGCATTCAAACATTTAATGTGTCTACTTTGAGTGCAATTGTGGCTGCGAGCGCAGGCGTTAAAGTTGCTAAACATGGTGGCCGTTCAGTGTCATCTAAATGTGGCAGTGCAGATGTATTAGAAGCTTTAGGTGTCAATGTAAATTTAACCCCTGAAAAAGTAGCCTCACTTGTCAATGATATTGGCATTGCTTTTATGTTCGCACCTAACTTTCATCCAGCGATGCGATATGCAGCACCAGTTAGAAAAAAATTAGGTGTGAGAACTATTTTTAATGTCTTAGGCCCGCTTGCCAATCCAGCTTCAGCGACTCATCAAGTATTAGGTGTTTATGAAGCAGCATTGACAGAAACTATGGCAAAAGTACTTTTTCAATTAGGAAGCGAACATGTGATGGTGGTGCATGGTGAAGATGGTATGGATGAAATTTCAATCTCAAGTGCCACTCGCGTGAGTGAACTTAAAAATAAATCGATCACGACTTACACCATTCAACCTGCTGATTTTGGATTCGATATGGCAGATCTTAAAGCTATTCAAGTAGAAAATGTCGATGCATCCAAAGCCATGATGCTTGATGTATTGAAAGGCAGCAAAGGGCCTCATCGAGACATCACACTTCTTAATGCCGGTGCTGCGATTTACGTGAGCGGACTCGCATCTACTTTAAAAGACGGTATTGAAAAAGCTGCATCAATGATTGATCAAGGCTTATCATTTAAAAAACTAGAGATACTGAAAGTGGCATCTCATGGCTAATATTCTCGACACCATCATTGCGACTAAATTTGAAGAAATCAAAGAGTCGCAAAAAATTAAATCATTCGATCAATTAAAAGATGAAGTGAAAAGCGCATCTCAACCCAGAGGGTTTGTAAAAGCGATTGAAACGCAGTTATCCAAAAATAAAGCGGCTGTGATTGCTGAAATTAAAAAAGCGAGCCCATCTAAAGGCGTCATTCGAGAAAATTTTAATCCAAAAGAGATTGCCATCTCTTATGAAAAAGGCGGGGCGACTTGTTTGTCAGTGCTCACTGACCAAAAATACTTCCAAGGCCATGCTGATTATTTAAAAGAAGCGAGAGCTGCATGCAGTCTTCCCGTATTGCGTAAAGATTTTATGGTAGATATTTATCAAATTTATGAGGCGCGTGCGATGGGTGCAGATTGCATTCTTCTTATCGTAGCAGCACTTCCTTTAGATTTAATGCAAGAACTTGAAGAAATCACACATAGCTTAGGTATGAATGTTTTGGTCGAAGTGCACAATCAAGAAGAGCTTGATTTGGCATTGCAATTAAAAACACCACTTTTAGGTATTAATAATCGCAATTTAAAAACATTTGATGTGTCGTTAGACACGACTTTTGATTTAATAAAGAATATTTCTTCCGACAAAATTATTGTCACTGAATCAGGTATCTTTACATCGAATGATGTGAAGTTGATGCAAGATCATAATGTGAATACCTTCCTTATAGGGGAAGCTTTTATGCGAGAATCTGATCCAGGCCATTCTTTAAAAACTTTATTTCAATTTTAAAACTTATGGAAAATTCGAATAGACCTAGACGTATGCGTAAAGATGAATTCTCGCGTCGATTGATGCGTGAACATCATTTGCGAACGGACGATTTAATTTATCCAGTTTTTGTCATGGAAGGTAATCAAAAAGAAGAAGCGATTCCATCTATGCCAGGTATTAAACGTCAAAGTATCGATCTCATTATAGAGACCGCAAAAGAATGTTTTAAATTAGGTATTCCTGCGATTGCATTATTTCCAGTGATTGATGCGAAATTAAAAACAGAAGATGCGAAAGAAGCTTATAACCCAGATGGGCTTATTCCAAGAGTGGTGGCTTTATTAAAACAACATGTGCCTGATCTTGGTGTGATTACAGATGTGGCGCTCGATCCTTATACGAGTCATGGTCAAGATGGTTTGATTGATGCGTCAGGTTATGTGCTCAATGATGAAACAGTAGAAGTTTTAATCAAGCAAGCGTTAAGTCATGCCAAAGCAGGGGCAGATATTGTCGCACCCTCTGACATGATGGATGGACGTATCGGTAAAATTCGTGAGGCTCTAGAAAAAGAAGGATTTGTTCACACAAAAATTTTAGCGTACTCAGCAAAATATGCTTCGTCATTTTATGGCCCATTCAGAGATGCTGTGGGTTCCGCTAAAAATTTAGGCGGAAACAATAAAAATAGTTATCAAATGGATCCTGCGAATACCGATGAAGCTTTAACCGAAGTTGAACTCGATATTAACGAAGGCGCTGACATGGTGATGGTCAAACCTGGCATGCCATATCTTGATATTGTCTATCGCGTTAAAACTGCATTTGGCGTGCCGACTTATGCTTATCAAGTGAGTGGTGAATACGCGATGCTGAAAGCCGCCTCAGAAAATGGTTGGCTGGATGAAAAAGCGGTTGTGATGGAGTCACTCTTAGCTTTTAAACGTGCAGGCGCTGATGGAATCTTAAGTTATTACGCAATGGAAGTGGCGCGCTGGCTTAAAGCTTAAGTAGCTCTTCCGTTTCTTCAATCGACGCTTTTGATTTATTTATTTTTAAATCATCAACGTGATAAATTAAAAGTTCAATGGGCCCCATGGAGCCTTCAAGTGTTAATACCGGAATTATTTTTTTATCTTGCATGGGATCTTTAGTGCGTGATTTTCGATCGCGTGTTTCATATGCAATATTGTGATTCAGTAAAAAAAACTCAACTTCTTTCATAGAGTCGGCATAAAGTTGAATATGAATTGTGGGGTATCGACCGGCTGTGCCATCTAATGCACCGCCTGTTAAGTGAGGATTAAAAGCATTTAATTTTTTCATAAGACTTAATGCTTCAACTCTTAATACTTTAAGGCGCTCCTCATGCTCTTCATCAAAAAAAATCGCTTGATGCTCTTTGATGGCATCATTGATTTCATCGTTGGAAGGTAATGCGTCTCCATCCATTAATCCAAAAAATTTAGCCGCTTTACGTTTAGCAAATGCATAATCGCTGATACCTTCTTCAGCCATCATTTGAGCAGCTTTATGCGCAACCTGGAATCGAATGTGTTTACTTTGCCTTGCCATATGAAACACTTTTTTTAAAAATTAGTTGAGGAGTTGCATCTCGTTATGAGGAGGAAATTCTGAATAGAAATACTCATTCACACCTTCTTCATTTTCATTTGCAGGGGTACCTGTGTCCGATTTAATTTTACGAATGACAACACCGTCAGGCATGTTGTAATTTTGTATAGGAGAGTCTTTTAAAGCCGTTTGCATGTATTGAATCCAAATAGGTAATGCGGCGTGCGCACCCGTTTCTTCTTTGCCTAGTGTTTTAGGTTGATCAAATCCAATCCATGCAATAGCGACTTGAGAAGGCGTATAACCTGCGAACCAAGCATCGACTTGATTATTCGTTGTACCTGTTTTACCTGCGACATCGGATCGGCCTAATGCTTTTGCTCTCACAGCAGTTCCTTTATTCACAACGTCTTGCAAAAGGGTTGTCATGATAAATGCATTTCGAGGGTCAATAACGCGAGGCGTTTCTTCATTTTGGAACATCGCATTGGTTTGATCGATCACTTGACCATGACTATCCACCATCTTTTCTATGAGGTAAGGTTTTTTTAGATAACCACCATTAGCAAAAACACCATAAGCTGTGACCATCTCCATGAGTGTGGCAGAGCCCACTCCTAAAGCCATCGATAAGTAAGCAGGATGGTTGGCAGGATCAAAACCAAAACGTGTCGCATAATCTTGTGCATAACTAGGACCAATCGCTTTTAAAACACGAATGGCCACTAAGTTTTTAGATTTAGCTAAACCATTTCTAAGTCTGATGTGTCCGTCGAAATCATTATCATAATTTTGTGGATCCCAATCGGTGCCGCTTCCTGTTTCAGCAGCTGAAAAATGAAGCGGTGCATCATTTACAATGGTTGCAGGCGTAATGCCTTTTTCTAATGCAGCAGAATAAATGAAAGGTTTAAAAGTGGACCCCGGTTGGCGCTTCGCTTGCGTGACATGGTTATATTTATTGCGATTAAAATCAAAGCCACCGACGAGTGCTGTAATCGCACCTGTTTGCGGATCCATAGATACAAGAGATGCTTCCACTTTAGGAAGTTGAACGACTTCCCATTGTTTATTTTTTTGAATGACGCGAATCACAGAGCCTGGTTTGACTTTTCTATTTTTAGGATCTTTTTCAATTAAAGTTTTTTGAATGAGTGCTAATCCATCATTTTTAATGTCAACCATGTCGCCTTTTTTGGTGAAAGCTTGAACATATTTAGCATCAGCTTTTAAGACGACAGCTGGAATAAATCCGTTATATTCTTCAAGACCATCGAGCGTGTCGACAATTTTATTTTTTTGATCTTCAAATTTTTTGCCTTCTAAATCGATGGTTTTTTCAGGACTTCGATATTCATGACGACGATCGTAATCTAAGATGCCTCTTAATACCGCTTCGTTAGCCGCTTCCTGATTAGCCTTTTTAATGGTGGTGTAAACCTTAATGCCACTTGTGTAAATATCATCTTTGTATTGATCATAAAGTGCTTGTCTTACCATTTCGGATGCATGGTCAGCCACTAAATCTCTCGATTGTTTAGATTCCTTAAAATGTAAGGGTTGATTGATCGCTTCATCAAAAGCTTTTTGATCAATAAATTCATAACGCAACATATTTTTTAATACTTCATGTTGACGTTGTATCGCACGTTTTGGATTCGTGAATGGATTGTAATTGGTAGGCGCTTTAGGAAGGCCTGCTAAGAGAGCACACTCAGCCAGTGTTAATTTTTCTAATGGCTTACCGTAATAAACAAGAGACGCTGCACCGAAACCATAAGCGCGCTGACCCAAGTAAATTTGATTGATATAAAGCTCTAGGATCTGATCTTTATTTAAATTCTTTTCAATTTTATAAGATAGAAAAATTTCACTGACTTTACGTCTTAATGTTCTGTCGGATGACAGAAAAAAATTACGTGCGACTTGCATCGTAATCGTACTAGCTCCTTCATGAGCAGCCCCAGCTAAATTTTTGACAATCGCTCGACCCACACCTACGGCGTCCACACCTTTGTGTTGGTAAAAGCGACGATCTTCAATAGCCAAAATGGCATTCTTCATTTTTTTAGGCACATTATGAATCTTAATAAAAGCGCGACGCTCTTCGCCAAATTCGGCCATCAGAAAACCATCCGAGCTATAAACTCTTAAGGGTAATTTAGGGCGATATTCTGTAAGACTTTCTAATGAGGGTAGTGATGGAATGACAAGTGCAACTGTGAGTCCAACCAATGCCGCAATAGCCGCTAAGCTTATGAAAAACCACAACATGAGACGTTTAAAGAAAGTAGGTTTTGTCATAAGTCTTTTTATTTGAGAATTAAGAGGAATTAATGGATCTTATTATAAAAGGTGTTGAAGATTATTTGTAGGCAATTCGAGCCATTACTTCATTAATCCCTTAAAATAATCGATATTCTTGAATATAAAGCTAGTTCGTCATGGCAACGATTAATGACAATATTTTTTTTGTAGGACTCATGGGCGCTGGCAAAACGACCATAGGTAAATTGTTAGCCAAAAAACTAAAAAAAACTTTTTATGATACTGATCATGAAATTGAAAAAAAATTAGGCGTCAAAGTTTCTGTGATTTTTGAGCTCGAAGGTGAGGAAGGTTTTCGCAAAAGGGAAGCACAGATGATTGATGAGTTGACGAGTAAAAAAGATATCATCTTAGCCACAGGCGGCGGCGCTGTATTAAGTGAAGAAAATAGACGACTTCTTAAAGAGAGGGGCAAAGTGATTTATCTTAATGCCAAGCCTCAGCATTTGGCGAAACGTATGGCGTTTGATAAAGATCGTCCGCTTTTACAACAAGGCAATATGTTAGATACTTTAAATAATCTCTATAAAGAAAGACATCCTTTGTATTTGGGTGTTTCATCATTTGTGGTGGATACAGGCCAACAAAAAACACAAACGATTATTAATAAAATTGAGGCGCTTCTTAAGTAAAAAATATGCAAACACTTCATATCCAATTAGAAGATCGTTCCTATCCGATTTATATTGGAGAAGGCTTATTGTCTCAAATTAAACTGATTGAATCTCATTTAAAACAAAAGCATGTTGCGGTTGTGACGAATACGACCGTCGCACCTTTATATCTTGATTCTTTATTAACTCTATTAAAACAAAATGACATTAAAGCATTCCCGATTATTTTGCCTGATGGGGAAGTCTATAAAAATCAAGAAACTTTAAATCTCATTTACGATGCATTGTTACGAGAAAAATGTGAGCGCACCACAACACTCATTGCATTAGGCGGTGGCGTGATAGGTGATATGACAGGTTATGCTGCTGCGACTTATTTAAGAGGTGTTCCTTTTATTCAAATTCCGACCACACTTTTATCACAAGTCGATTCTTCAGTTGGCGGCAAAACAGGGATTAATCACTCTTTAGGTAAAAATATGATTGGTGCTTTTTATCAGCCGCAATGTGTAATCGCAGATATTGATACATTAAAAACATTACCATCAAGAGAATTTTCTGCGGGCATGGCGGAAGTCATTAAATATGGACTTATTCGTGATGAAGCATTTTTCGATTGGCTTGAAAAAAATATTGAAAGCCTCATGAAATTAAATCCATCATTGCTTATTGAAGCAATCAAACGCTCATGTCAAAACAAAGCGGATGTGGTAGAAATGGATGAACATGAATCAGGTGTGAGAGCGACATTGAATCTTGGACACACCTTTGGACATGCAATTGAAAATGCAATGGGCTATGGCGTATGGCTTCATGGCGAAGCAGTCGCAACAGGCATGGTGATGGCAGCTCATTTATCAAAACTCATGGGCTGGTTAAAAGATACTGAATTTAATCGCATCGTTAAACTTTTAAAAGAAGCTAAGCTTCCCATTGACCCACCAAAAATAAGTGAGGATCAATATATGAGTCTTATGAGTATGGATAAAAAAGTTGTGAACGGAAAAATTAGATTGGTACTTCAAAAAGGTATTGGTGACTCAGTGATCACAAGCGATTACGATTCAAAATATTTAAAGGCCACACTTCAAATTTCAAACTTTTCAGCATGATGAAGTTGGCACCCTATGCCGCACATCCAGAAGAGTCTCGCGGCCGACGTTTCAAAGAAGAAACTTCAACTCTAAGAAATGATTTTCAGCGCGATCGAGATCGCGTCATTCATTCGACTGCTTTTAGGCGTCTTGAATATAAAACGCAAGTATTCGTGAATCACGAAGGCGATTTATTTAGAACACGTTTAACCCATAGCTTAGAGGTCGCCCAAATTGCTAGAAGTATTGCCCGCACTTTAAATCTTCATGAAGACTTAGCAGAAGCCATCGCCTTGGCTCATGACCTAGGCCACACACCTTTTGGTCACGCGGGGCAGGATGCCTTAAACGCTTGCATGAAAGATTATGGTGGATTTGAACATAATCTTCAGTCGCTTCGCGTCGTTGATCTTTTAGAACAAAGATATGCAGAATTTGATGGGCTTAATCTTACTTTTGAAACAAGAGAAGGCATCTTAAAACATTGTTCGATTAAAAATGCTGAAAAACTAGGCGATGTTGGGCAAAGGTTTCTAGATAAAACAGAAACGACCTTAGAAGGACAAATTGCCAATTTTGCGGATGAGATTGCCTATAACAATCATGATATTGATGACGGCATTCGTTCAGGACTTTTAACCCTTGATCAATTAATGGAAGTCGCTCTTTTTAAAGAGCATGCTCTAAAGGTCAAAGCACTTTATCCCGATTTATCTCAAAAACGCCTTGTGCATGAAACCATCCGTCGAATGATTCATAGTTTAGTCGATGATTTATGTCGAACCAGTCTCTCCTATATAAAGGTATCGAAACCCAAAACTGTGGATGAAATAAGACTTAATGGCCCCATGATTGATTTTTCTGTTGAGATGGCAGAAAAACAGCTTGAGCTTAAACAGTTCTTAAGGAAGTCTCTATACCTTCATCCTAAGGTAACAGAGATGACAGACAAGGCAGCGAAGACGATCGAAGGTCTATTTAAGGTATATATGGATCATTTAAACCTTATACCTTCTGATTACCAATCTATAGGAAAAGAAGAAAAACCGCGGGTTATTGCGGATTATATTGCCGGTATGACGGATCGTTATGCGATTCGTGAATATGAAAAATTACTTTTAAATCAATAACTTAAAACATTTTTGTTGTAAATTTGCAACAAACTAACCAAAATGTCGCAAAAAACACTAAAAATACTTGCGACGCCCTCATTTGATGCTTCATAATTCACTTAACCTTCTTGATGAAGCTTTTATTCATTGGGAAAGTTCGCGAACTTTCTCATCAAGCAATTGATGAGGTTTTAAAAACAATAGGAGAAATATATGAACAAGAATATTAAATTAGCAGTGGCTGGTGCAATTTTAGCTACAGCTTCAGTAGCTAACGCAGGAATTATTATTCCAGCTGGCGATTGGACATTAGATGTGGGTGGAAATGTAAATATGTTCACTTCATGGTCTAAACAATCTGCTAACAATACAATTTCTGGCGGTTTAGTTACTGGTAACGGCACAGCTGGTACAGTAAATGCTTTTGGTAATGGTCTTTTACCTAACTTCTTAAGCGTTTCTGGATCAACACGTCAAAATGACTTAGACGTTGCTTTCACAATCAGCTTACAACCTTCAGTTGCTAATAACACATCAGGCACTAAAGTTGGTTCAGCTGGTAACGGCGGCTTAAACAATCGTCAATCATTTATCACTTTCGGTGACAAATCATGGGGTTCAGTTTTAGTTGGTAAGAATCTTGGTATTTTCGCATCTGATGCAATTCTTTCAGATATGACATTACTAGGCGTGGGCTCTAACGCTACTTCAGGTGGTATTGATTCACTAGGCCGTATCGGCGCTGGTTATATCTATGCTGACTGGAAACCACAAATTGCTTACACAACACCTAACTTCTCTGGCTTCCAAGCTACAGTTGGTATTTCACAAGCATGGACACAACAAGCTTTATTAGCTACAGATTTAATATCTACAGCTAACCACGCAAACGTGGCTTATGAAGGCAAAGCTTCTTACTCTTTTGCAGCTAGTGACGTAACTGGTAAGATTTGGGTGTCAGGCATTTCACAAGCATCTAACGTAGTTGGTTATGGAAATCTAAAAACTAATCAAGATAAAATCTCTTACGCAGGTGATATCGGTGCTTCAGTAAATGTTGCTGGTATTAACTTAGTAGCTTATGGTTATGGTGGTACAGGTATTGGCACATCACAACAATTCCTAGGCGGCTATGCTAAAGGAACAACATCTGGTGATGCAGTAGCTCGTGATTCATATGGTGGCTATTTACAAGCTACTTATGTTTTACCAACAAAAACTAAAATTGGTATTAGCTGGGGCGAGTCACACTTAGACCAAGCTAATGGCGAAACTGGAGCATCTAACTTAGTTAAAACTAACTCAATGACAACAGTTGGCATTTATCACCCACTTACTAAGCACGTAAACTTAGTAGCTGAGTACTCAAATGTACAATCTGAATCATTTGCAACCTCTAGCCCATCGAACACAAGTAATGTTGGTTCTTTAGGTGCAATCTTATTCTTCTAAGATTAACTTCTTAGTAGTTTAAAAAATAAAAACGGCATCCTTGGATGCCGTTTTTTTATACCTAAAATTAATTAAAAAATTATTCACCAATAATTTTAACAAGTACTCTTTTTTTGCGTCGCCCATCAAATTCACCGTAAAAAATTTGTTCCCAAGGTCCAAAATCTAACTTACCTGCGGTAACGGCTACAACCACTTCTCGACCCATGATCTGGCGCTTGATATGTGCATCTGCATTGTCTTCGCCCGTGTCATTATGGCGATAACTACTGACAGGGTCATGAGGTGCCATAGCTTCTAACCATTCTTTATAGTCATGATGTAAGCCTGATTCATCATCATTGATAAAAACACTTGCTGTAATATGCATTGCGTTAATTAATGCAAGGCCTTCTTTAATACCACTTTCAGCTAAGCATTCTCTGATATCAGGCGTAATGTTTGTGAAATGCATTCTGGCTGGCGCATTAAACCAAAGTTCTTTTCGGTAGCTTTTCATATGAGAGATATCCTTACAAAAATTTAATCAAAATTAAGTTCAACGCGGTTACCCGCAGGATCGCGTAAAAAAATTTGATGGGCTGTCATGCCCGGAATAGGTTTTTCTTCGAAAGGGACATTAAGTGCTTTAAGTTTTTTTAAGACACCCTGATAATCGCCTGTTTTAAAAGCGACGTGATCGAAAGATGATTTTTGAGGAGAACGGCCATCCCCATCTTTAGGGGTAATAAGATGCAAAACATCTTTATCACCTATATATAACCAAAAACCAAAACGTTCGAATGCAGGCCTAAACCCTTCAGCTAAACCCACGACGTCACAATAAAAATCTCTTAATTTCAACACCAGATCTTTTTCTGCAACAAGCTGAATATGATTGATGGATAAAATCATAAGACTATTTCTTTAAGTGGTGGTTTGTGGTGTACGAAGACGAATATGAAGTTCGCGAAGTTGTTTTTCATCAACCACGTTAGGTGCTTTTGTAAGTAAGCATTGAGCGCGCTGTGTTTTAGGGAATGCAATGACATCACGAATTGATTCAGCGCCTGCTAATAATGTGACGAGTCGATCAAGACCAAATGCTAGACCACCATGAGGGGGGGCGCCATATTGCAATGCGTCGAGAAGGAATCCGAATTTTTCTTTTGCTTCTTCTTTTGAAATTTTTAATGCTTCAAATACTTTAGTTTGAATTTTTTCTTCGTGAATACGAATCGAGCCACCGCCTACTTCCCAGCCGTTAATGACCATGTCATAAGCTTTGGATAAACACTTGCCCGGATCTGTGGCTAACAAATCTTCGTGACCTTCTTTAGGTGCTGTAAATGGATGATGGATGGCCACCCATCGATCCGTTTCTTCATCATGCTCAAACATTGGGAAGTCAACGATCCATAAAGGTGCCCAAGCTCTGCCATCTACATGGTTTTTTTCGTGACCAATTTTGAGACGCAATGCTCCTAGGGCTTCATTCACGATTTTTTCTTTATCCGCACCAAAGAAAACAATGTCACCATTTACGGCACCCGTTTTTTCAATGACAGCTTTCAAAGCATTGACATGAATATTTTTAACAATCGGACTTTGAAGACCTGTTTCATTTAATTCATTGACGTCATTAATCTTGATATAAGCCAACCCTTTGGCACCATAGATTTTGACGAATTCGGTATAAGCATCGATTTCAGAACGCGTAATCGCTGAGCCATTTGGTACTCTTAATGCAGCCACACGCCCACCCTTCATCGTTGCTGCAGATGAAAAGACTTTGAAGTCGACATCTTTCATGACATCTGTTAATTCAGTAATTTCTAAAGTCACACGCATATCAGGTTTATCAGAACCGTATTTATACATCGCTTCTTGATAAGTCATTCGTTGGAATTGGGATGGCAAATCGATAGACTCAACTTTTTTATACATCTCACGAATCATCGTTTCAACGATAGTCATAATGTCTTCTTCGGACATAAATGAAGTTTCAATGTCTACTTGTGTGAATTCAGGCTGGCGATCAGCTCTTAAATCTTCATCACGGAAACATTTGGTGATTTGAAAATAGCGATCAAAACCAGATATCATTAGCAGCTGTTTAAATAATTGAGGGGATTGAGGAAGTGCGAAAAATTCCCCAGCGTGAACACGAGATGGCACAAGATAATCACGCGCACCTTCAGGTGTGCTTCTTGTTAACATCGGTGTTTCAATCTCCATAAATCCATTTTCATCTAAAAAATCACGCAAGACTTTAGCCACACGATAACGCAGACGTAAATTATTTTGCATCATCGGGCGACGCAAATCCATAAAACGGTATTCAAGACGAATCATTTCTGAAATAGAATCATCATCGAGCATGAATGGTGGCGTGAGTGATGGGTTTAAAATTTCTATGGTGGAAGCTACCATTTCAACTTCACCTGTTGGCATATTTAAATTGACCGTACCGTCTGGACGGGCTATTACTTTACAAACAACCTTTAATACGAATTCGTTACGAATTGATTCGGCGACATTAAATGTTTCTTTTGTGTCAGGATTGACAACAATCTGCGCAATACCTTCTCGATCACGAAGGTCAATAAAAATGACACCGCCATGGTCACGTCGACGATGCGCCCAGCCACATAAAGTGACAGTCTCTCCGATATGTGTTTTATTTAAATCACCACAGTAATGCGTTCGCATCATTCTTAAAAGTCTCTTTGTAAATAATTAATTAATTTTTTTGATTTTTTTATTAGGAGGTACGACGCCCATGGAGATGACGTACTTCAATGCTTGGTCAACACTGATATCTAATTCAACAATGTCTTTTTTAGCGACCATAAGAAAAAAACCTGAAGTAGGATTGGGTGTGGTGGGCACATAGACACTTACATGTTTGCCCTTTAAATGTTTTGCAATGTCTGGAGTAGGTTCGCCTGTTAAAAATGCAATCGTGTGAGACTCGCGATTAGGGTAAGGAATAAGCACTGCTTTATTAAAGGCACGTCCTGACTCAGAGAATAAAGTATCAGAAACCTGTTTAATACTTGAATAAATAGAATTTACAAATGGAAGCCTTGATAACAATAATTCCCATAGCTTTAAAAATTGACGGCCAAATAAATTAGATGCTAAGACTCCAATGCCTAGAATAACGGCTACGGTTAGAACTACTCCTATACCAGGGATATCAAATCCAAAAAGATTTTTCGGTTGATAATCGTAAGGTAACCAAATAAGGGTTTGGTCTAGAAAATGGGTAAGAGATGTAATCACCCATATCGTAATGGCTAAGGGAACGAGAACAAGTAAGCCAGTTAAAAAATAACGTTTAAACATAATGTAAATTAATTCGAAGTTGAAGATGCGCTTGCATCTTTTTTGGTTTCAGTTTTTGTATCGGTTTTTGTAGTACTGTCTTTTGCTTTGTTTTTAAAATCTGTGACATACCATCCAGAGCCGGTGAGTTGAAAGCTTGGTGCTGAGACTTGTTTTTTAAAAGTTTCTTTATAGCACTCGGGGCATTCCATCACAATCGGATCTGAAATTTTGCGGAGTAACTCTTTTGAGCATCCGCAAGCTTCACAGGTGAAATCAAAAATAGGCATGAATTAAAAAGGAATGTCGTCTTCAAAATCATCAAAGTTAGTGGCTGCTGCTTGAGGCGCACCAGTTGTTCTTTGAGGCGCTTGATTAAATTCATCACTGCCTTGCGATGCGGCCTGGCTTGACGCGCTTGACGTACCACTTGATGCTGCGCCACCACTATCTCGACCACCTAACATTTGCATGCTTTCTGCAATAATTTCAGTGGTGTAGCGATCTTGGCCTTCCTTCGTTTGCCATTTGCGCGTTTGAAGTCTGCCTTCAATAAATACAGGACGACCTTTTTTTAAATATTCACCCGCGATCTCGGCTAACTTTCGATACATCACGATGTTATGCCATTCGGTGCGCTCTTGCTTTTCACCGTTTTTATCTTTCCAGTTATCTGTCGTTGCAATACTAAAATTACACACCGCATCCCCATTGGGCATAAATCGCACTTCAGGGTCTTTGCCTAAGTTGCCCATTAAAATGACTTTATTAACTGACGCCATGTTTTCCTCCTAGTAACCGAATAATCGATGCTTCATGAATGGTTTCGTGCTTGTTGACTTTGAGCATGACTTTGCCTTCTTCAAGCAGGATCATGACGTCACGCACACCTTTTATTTTTTTTAATTGTTGTTGCACTAATGCTAATTGTTTAGGGCTTTTGAGTAATGATTTATTTTTTATCATAAACATCAATGTTTTTATTGCGGGTGGGGCTTTCATTGATAATGCAAAAATTGCCCACAACATCATCAAAATGGCGCAAAACGAAAACACTGAAAAACTGCCACCCTGGTCGGCTAAAAAACCACCTAACAAACCACCAAAAAATACACCTAATGACTGACAGGTATTATACACCCCAATTGCCGTACCTTTAGCGCTTGGTGGGGCAATTTTACTGATCAAACTAGGTAGGCTTGCCTCTAAAACATTGAAGGCTACAAAATAGACAAAAAGGGATACCACTAAGCCCCAAAAAACATTAATCAAAATACCAAACATGATTTGTGCGATTAACATCAGAAAAATAGAGCTAATAAATACGGCTTTCGATTTGTTGAATTTTTCACTTAAGATAATGATAGGTACCATAAAGACAAAGGAACTCAGAAGCACGGGCAAATAAACTTTCCAATGTTGATTCACATCCATCCCACCTGAAGTCGCAAGCGCTATGGGAACTACAATAAACATGGCCATTTGAGCAGCATGAAGGGCAAAGATCCCAAAATTTAAACGTGAGAGTTCTTTATTGTTGAGAATGGACTTGAATGAAGGAGCCTCTTCTTTCAATACTTTAGAAGTGTTTAGGCTTAAAGGTGTGGGCACCACAAAACGCACGACTAAAATAGCCGTCAAAGATAAAATACCTGTCAGCATAAAAATACCGGGCACACCAATCAGACGATTGAGAACGGGAGCGCCCATGAGAGATAAGGCAAAGGTAATCCCAATAGTAGCGCCAATCATCGCCATCGCTTTCGTGCGATGCTCATCCCGAGTCAAATCTGCTACAAGTGCTGTAATAGCGGCTGAAATAGCGCCCGCCCCTTGAATTGCTCGCCCTAAAATAATGATATTAATGTCGTCTGAATAGCCTGATACAAATGAGCCTAGCGCAAATAGAATAAGGCCAATATAAATAATATTTTTGCGTCCATAACGATCAGACAGCATACCGAAAGGAAGCTGAAAGAGCGCTTGAGTTAAGCCGTAAGCGCCTAAAGCTAAGCCCACTTGAAAAGCCGAAGGACTTCCAGGTAAACCTTCTGCATAAATCGCAAAAATAGGCAGAATTAAAAACATACCTAACATTCTTAAACCATAGATTGAAGCCAGACTTAAACTGGAGCGAATCTCAAGAGGGGTCATACCTTGTTCTATCTTCATAAACTTGAATTAGATATTTCTTATTTCTGAATAATTTCGTATATTAACAGGTTACCTTTAAAAAGCTTAAAGCGACATGGATACGATTAAGATTCGCGGGGCCAGAACCCACAACCTAAAAAATATTTCACTTGATTTGCCTCGCAATAAATTGATTGTGATTACCGGTTTATCCGGTTCCGGTAAATCATCTTTGGCTTTTGATACCTTATACGCTGAAGGCCAGCGTCGTTACGTCGAATCATTATCCGCATATGCACGTCAATTTTTAGAGCGCATGAATAAACCTGATGTCGATTTAATTGAAGGGTTATCTCCAGCGATTTCCATTGAGCAAAAATCAACCTCACATAACCCAAGATCAACCGTGGGGACCGTCACTGAAATTCATGATTACTTAAGATTGTTATATGCCAGAGCAGGCGAACCTGAATGTCCCACACACGCACATACTTTAGAATCGCAAACCGTATCCGAGATGGTGGATACACTATTAGCATTACCGAATGATACAAAAATTATGTTGTTAGCACCCATTGTGAATAGTCGCAAAGGTGAGCAACAAGATTTATTTGAAGATCTCAAAGCGCAAGGATTTATTCGCCTACGTATTGATGGTGAGATTTATGAAATTGATGCACTTCCAAAACTCACTAAGACAAAAAAACATCAAGTCGATGTGGTGGTGGATCGCATTAAAATTAATCCGGAAATTAAACAGCGTATTACAGAGTCGACTGAAACCGCTTTAAAACTTGCTGATGGCAAAATGATTGCGATTGAAATGGATACGAATAAATCGCACCTCTTCTCAGCAAAATTTGCATGTCCTTTATGTGATTATTCTTTAGAAGAATTAGAACCACGCATCTTCTCATTTAATAACCCGATGGGGGCTTGCCCTGAATGTGATGGTATCGGCAATATTAATTTCTTTGATCCTAAACGTGTGGTGGCATTCCCACATTTATCTTTAGCTTCAGGTGCCATCAAAGGCTGGGATAAACGTAATCAATTTTATTTCCAACTTTTACAATCTTTAAGTGAGCATTATAAATTTGATTTAGAAACCGCTTTTGAAGAGATTCCTGAAAAAATTCAAGATGTGGTCTTAAATGGCAGTGGATCTGAGCAAATTAATTTTTCATATATTAATGAGCGTGGTCAAATCATCAAAAAGATGCATAGCTTTGAAGGCATCTTAAATAATTTAAAACGTCGTTATCACGAAACTGATTCAGGCACCGTCAGAGACGAACTTGCAAAGTATTTGAATATGCAACCTTGTCCCTCTTGTGAAGGCTCTCGTTTACGCATTGAAGCAAGGCACGTAAAGGTGGGAAAAAAAAATATTCACGAAATATGTAATACCCCTTTAAAAGAAACGGTACATTTTTTTGAGTCCTTAAAATTAAAAGGAGCTAAAAAAACTATCGCTGAAAAGATCATTTATGAAATTACCAGCCGTTTAAAATTTTTAGTGAATGTAGGTTTAGATTATTTATCACTATCTCGCTCTGCTGAAACTTTATCTGGAGGTGAAGCGCAGCGCATTCGTTTAGCCTCACAAATTGGTAGTGGTTTAACGGGTGTGATGTATGTGCTTGATGAGCCCTCGATTGGTCTTCATCAACGTGATAATGATCGCTTACTTGAAACCTTAAAAAGATTACGTGATTTAGGTAATACTGTAATTGTGGTAGAGCACGATCAAGATGCAATTATGAGTGCTGACCATGTGGTCGATATTGGTCCAGGGGCAGGTGAACATGGCGGTCACATAGTCGCTGAAGGCACGCCTAAGATGATTGCAAAACATCCTAAGTCACTCACAGGCCAATATATTAGTGGTCGTCGCGAAATTAAATATAAAAATAAAAGAGTATTACCTCGCACTTTGAAATGGCTAGAGTTAAAGGGCGCCAAAGGAAACAATTTAAAAAATGTCCATTTAAAATTACCGATAGGGCTTCTCACTTGTGTTACCGGTGTCTCAGGCAGCGGTAAATCATCTCTGATCAATGACACACTTTATCGAGCTGTCGCACATCATTTATATGGCAGCCATACCGAACCTGCAGAACATGCATCCATTAAAGGCTTAGATTTTTTTGATAAGGTTGTGGATGTCGATCAAAGTCCTATTGGTCGAACACCAAGATCTAATCCTGCGACTTATACAGGACTCTTTACACCCACGCGCGAACTCTTTGCGCAATTGAATGAAAGTCGAAACCGTGGTTATGGCCCAGGTCGTTTCTCATTTAACGTCAAAGGGGGTCGATGTGAAGCATGCGAAGGTGATGGGGTTATAAAAGTTGAAATGCATTTCTTGCCTGATGTGTATGTACCTTGTGATATTTGCCAAGGTAAACGCTATAACCGTGAAACTTTAGAAATTCAATTTAAAGGAAAAAATATTCACGATGTTTTATCGATGACCGTTGAACAAGCGCATCAATTTTTCAATGCGATTCCTGCGGTCGAAAAAAAATTACGTACTTTAATTGAAGTTGGTTTAGGTTATATCACCCTAGGTCAAAATGCGACAACACTTTCAGGGGGTGAAGCGCAGAGGGTTAAGTTGGCATTAGAACTTTCAAAGCGCGATACAGGACGAACGCTATATATCTTAGATGAACCTACCACTGGACTTCATTTTGCAGATATTCAATTACTACTTGATGTCATTCACAAACTTCGTGATGCAGGAAATACCATTGTCATCATTGAGCATAATTTAGATGTCATTAAAACATCCGATTGGATTATTGATTTGGGTCCTGAAGGTGGTGATGGGGGCGGAGAAATTATTGCAGAAGGCACGCCTGAAGAAGTCGCTAATAATAAAAAGAGTTACACAGGCAAATATTTAAAGCCTTATTTAAAATAAGTCTAAAGATATAACTAGGGCACTTGCACTGCATTCATGCGAGATAAAATAATCCCGCTTCGCTCAATCAATCCCGATGTATCTTGATGTCGTTCGTAATATTTCGGATTAGGAATCATAGAAGCTAGTTTGGCTGATTGAAAACTATTCACTTCATTCGCATGCACTGAAAAATAATGAAGGGACGCCGCTTCAATCCCATATACATTATTCCCCCACTCAATCACATTTAAATAAATTTCTAAAATTCTCTGTTTACTTAAAATTGTCTCAAGCATGAGCGTGATAATCGTTTCCTCTATCTTTCGCCAAGGCGTTCTTTGATTGGATAAAAATAAATTTTTAGCGAGTTGCTGGCTGATGGTAGATCCTCCTGCGACAATTTTTTTACGTCGCTTATTTTTTTCATAAGCTTTTTCAATACCCTCCCAATCAAAACCTTCATGATCAATAAACTTAGCATCTTCGGCCGCAATGACGGCTTGCTTAATATGAATAGAGATTTTGTTGTAATTGACCCATTGATGTCGAAGCGTGGCTTTCTCATCTTTTTCTTGCAAGTGTTCTAGTCTCGTTTCCATGAAAGCGCTCTCACTTGGATTGATCGCTGTCCACAATAAAATATGAAGCAGAATCCAGAATTGGTAGAAAAAAAATAAAAGAAATAAAGCGGACAAAATCTTTCCTTTAAAGGATCGATTTATCCAAAATAAATTTTTCAATTTTTGAAACAATTAAATTTTTCTTAAAAGATCAATGACGGATTTTGTTTGAGGTTTAATGTGATGCCAAATATAAAAAGCCTCAGCTGCCTGTTCAACCAACATACCTAAACCATCGGATGTTTTAGATTGTTGTGTTTTAGCTTGTTTGATGAATGGTGTTTCTTTTCCATACATCATGTCATAGGCTAAACTTTTTTCATGAAAGACTTTGTTATCTAACCCAAGATCAGATTCATTTAAACTTGCTGAAGTGGCATTGATGATCACATCAAAATATTGATGAGGTAATTGTTTTATTTCAACTACTTTTAAATTCACACCAAAACTTTCTGCGTATGCATGCATTTTATTTTTAATCGTGATGGATTTTTCAATCGTACGATTAGTAAGCGTGAGTTCGAATGGTTTTTTTTCTAAGATTGAATAGACCACGCCTTCTGCAGCACCGCCTGCACCAATAAGGAGAATTTTCTGATTAGCTAAATTAATATGAAGATTTTGTTCTAAATCTCGAACTAATCCTATGCCATCGGTATTGTGTCCAATGATTTGATCGTTTTTAAATTCGAAGGTATTCACGGCTTCAGCAATTTTTGCGTAAGGAGAATGTTCATTAGCTAATTCATAAGCCTCTTTTTTAAAAGGGAGCGTGACATTAGCTCCATTTAATTTTTTTGAGAGGAGTGTTTGTATCGTTTGTTTAAACTGATCGAGAGGAGATAGTATTGCCTCGTAAGTCATATCAAGATTCGCATCTTTAGCAAATGCTGCATGAATTTGAGGGGATAGGCTGTGATGAATGGGATTGCCAATTACAGCAAAATGTTTTTTAAGTTGAGGCATGGTGCGAATTACATCGATTTGATTAAGGTTTTGAGTATAAGTGTTTTTTAAAAAACTGCCATCCTAAGTCATTTACGCACTATTTAAGTGCGTAAATATTAAATATGCATTTTTATGGTGCAATTTTTAATCATTTCCTTTTAAAAGTCTAGTAATTACAGAGCCTTACAACATTATTAGATTGGCACAATTTATGCTTACTATTAATATGTTGAAATGTATTAATGAACTTTAGATTGAATCAAAATTGACGCTTTTAGGAGAATGAAATGGCAATCGCTGATGTAATGAAAAAGATTAAAGATAACAACGTTAAGTTCGTGGACTTTAGATTCACGGATACACGAGGCAAAGAACAGCACGTCAGCGTGCCTGTCTCAGCTTTTGATGAAAGCAAATTTAAACAAGGTCACGCATTCGATGGTTCATCGATTGCTGGTTGGAAAGGTATTCAAGCCTCTGACATGTTGCTCATGCCAGATCCTGAAACCGCTAACATCGATCCATTCATGGAAGAGCCAACCCTTATCCTCACATGCGATGTTGTCGACCCTACAGACGGTAAAGGTTATGAGCGTTGCCCACGAAGCTTAGCGCGTCGTGCAGAAGCTTATTTAAAATCAACAGGTTTAGGTGATACGGCTTACTTTGGCCCAGAACCTGAATTCTTTATTTTTGATTCCATCACTTGGTCTCAAGGTATGGAAGGCTGTCACGTTAAAATTAATTCAGAAGAAGGTGCATGGGATTCTGCAACACAACATGAAGGTGGCAATATTGGTCACCGCCCAGGTGTGAAAGGTGGTTACTTCCCAGTGCCTCCAGTGGACTCTCTTCAAGATGTGCGTTCAGCAATGTCTATCACTTTAGAAGCGATGGGTGTGCCTGTTGAAGTGCATCACCATGAAGTGGCCACCGCAGGTCAATGTGAGATCGGTACTAAATTTAGTACGCTTACACAACGTGCGGATTGGACACAACTTCTTAAATACGTGGTATTAAATACAGCGCATAACTACGGCAAAACTGCGACATTCATGCCAAAACCGATCGTAGGTGATAACGGTTCAGGTATGCACGTGCATCAATCGATTTGGAAAGATGGTAAGAACTTATTCGCAGGTTCAGGTTATGCAGGTTTAAGTGAATTCGCATTGTTCTATATCGGTGGCGTCATTAAACATGCGCGTGCACTCAATGCGATTACTAATCCGGGTACAAATTCATATAAACGTTTAGTGCCAGGCTTTGAAGCTCCGGTGAAATTA